>Ga0307514_10002631_pt1 | contig 18347 bp, 18 predicted proteins | sample 16_EM_MG_FD_203088 | JGI IMG/M metagenome (GOLD analysis project Ga0307514, IMG submission 203088) | Populus trichocarpa ectomycorrhiza microbial communities from riparian zone in the Pacific Northwest, United States - 16_EM | ecosystem: Host-associated > Plants > Roots > Unclassified | place... | reverse complement strand
GTGACCGGCAGTTCGTCGGCGGACGCTGCAAGCGGGGTGCCGACCGTGAGGAGAGCGACGACGAGGGCGAGGGCCGTTGCGGCCACCCCTGTGCGTCGCGAACGGCTGGGGGCATCGGGTCGGGTCATTGCAGTCCTCACGATTGTCATGGAGTTTTCTCAACTCTTGAGAATCATGGAGCCTGCCACCGACCCCCGCAAGCGCGGGTGGACAAATCGGTCGATTGCTACGCCATTGAGGTACAGCACGAGCGCATCGGGGTACGAAAAGGGGCCCGGCCGACGCCGAGCCCCTGTGTCGATCGATCGCTAGTTGCTGCCGCGAAGGATGGCGATAAGGCGGATGAACTCGATGTAGAGCCACACGATGGTCAGAACGAGGCCGAAGGCCGCCTTCCAGCCGAGGATGCGCGGTGCACCCGCTTCGACACCCTGCTTCACCGAGGTGAAGTCGAGCACGAGGGAGTAGGCGGCAAGCAGGATGGCGATCGGGGCGATGATCACACCGAGTGGGATGCCGAAGACCTCCTGCGAGCGAAGCCCCCACGCGTCGTCGTTGACCCCGGTCACCATGAGCCCGAAGTTGATGAGCGAGAAGGCGGCGTACGAGATGCCCGCGATCATGAAGATCTTCGTCGCGCGCGCCGAGGCACGCACCTTGCCGTTGGCGAAGAGGGCGAGCGTCACGCCGAACACGACGAGTGTCGCAAGCACCGCCTGCAGCACGATGCCAGGGAAGAGCGACTCGAGGATGAACGAGATGCCACCGAGGAACACGCCCTCCACGAGCGAGTAGGCCATGATCAGCGGAACCGACGGCACCTTCTTGAAGATGTTGACGAGTGCCAGAACGAAGCCGACGAGGGCAGCGGGCAGGGCGAGTGCGGGGAAGAACGCTCCGACGGCAGCGCCGACGAGCAGCACGACGAACATCGACACGGTCTTGACGATGACGTCGTCATAGCTCATGCGGTCGGTGTCGGCAGGGCTTGCCGAGGGGCGGCCGTAGAGCTCGTCGAGCTCGGAGGCCGGGGGAGCCGCGATGCGGCTCTTCTGGCTGAAGGCGGGGGTCGTGCTGAAGGCGGGGTTGGACAGGGCCATTCGCGGTTCTCTCCTTGGGGCGGACGGGCGTCCGACATCCTCAGCCTAAGCGTCGACCGCCGTGCGATTGCTGGGCAGAAGCCGTGACGCGGCAATGAATCGTGCGCTCCACGCGAACAGCACGGCGAGCGAGCCGACAATCGCAAGGGCAAGCAGCATCGCGCTGTACTCACTGAAGAACTCGCGGAGCGCCATGCCGATCGCGAAGAGCACGACGGGCAGCGCGAAGGTCGCCGCGGGTCGGTGCCGTACGAGCAGCCAGCTGGCGAGCGGGGCGGCGAGAATCGCCACGCCAGCTGGCCCGATGAGGAGGATGAACGCGGCGATGAGACTGGGAAGCACCGCCCAGATGCGCCTCCACCCCGCAGCGGGCATGAGCCACCACCCGACGACGTGAGCGAGGGTTCCGATGCCGAGCGGCAGTCCGAAGTTCACGTTCGCGCCCTGGAGGCAGATGAGACCGGAGACGATGAGGCCGAGCCCGGCGAGGTAGCGGCCACGGTAGGTTCCCCACCGAAGCGGCACGCTGCGGCTCGGCTCGACGAAGTGCTGGCTCATTGGCGAAGCACGAAGAACAGCACGACGACGGCGATGAGCAGCGCTGCCCCGATGCCGGCCATGATCCAGCCGAAGACCGCCAGCGGGGCGATGGATGCTGCCGCCGGTTCGCTGGGGCGGATCGCAGACGGGATGTCAGCATCCTTCTCGATCGGCACACCGCACTGGGTGCAGAACTTCCATACCGGGTCGAGCGGAGCCTCGCATGCCCAGCAGGTCGTCATGACATGCATCCTAGGAGCATCCAGAACAGAGTGTGGCCAGGGCGCTAGGAGCCCTGGCCACTACCGTTCGCGCATTCGGCCAGTCGGGTACTGGTGAGACCGCTCCGGGGGTGTGAACGCTCGGTGCGCGTCAATGCTGTCTCTGCACTGCCATGGTGGCAGTGTGCCGGCCGCGTTCGCTGTCCTGACTTATCACTACACGCCGCAGGCGGGTGGCATGTTCTCGCGTACCGTTGGAGCGTGACCAGGAAACCGCGGCAGCTCGTCATCGGACACCGAGGGGCGAGCGGCTACCGGCCAGAGCACTCGCGTGCGGCCTACGACCTCGCCTTCGACCTCGGGGCGGATGCCGTCGAGCCAGACATCGTGGCGACGAGGGACGGAGTGCTCGTGCTGCGGCACGAGAACGAGATCAGCGGCACGACGGATGTCGCGCACCGCCCCGAGTTCTCCACACGCAAGGCCACGAAGACCATCGACGGCGTGAGCCTGACCGGCTGGTTCACCGAGGACTTCACATGGGAGGAGCTCAGCACCCTCCGCGTGGTCGAGCGGCTGCCCCAGGTGCGGCAGACGTCGACGACCTTCGACGGGGCGCAGGGCATCCTTCGGCTCCGCGATTTGATCGAGATCATCGATGCGGCATCCGTGCGGGTTGGCCGTCCGCTCGTCATGGTCGCAGAGATCAAGCACGCCACCTACTTCGAGTCGATCGGTCTCGCCCTCGACGAGCTGTTCGCTGCCGAGGTCGCCGACTGGGCGACGGAGGACAACCTTGTCATCGAGTCGTTCGAGCAGACCGTGCTGCTCAAGATCCGCGCTCGCGGCGTTCCCGGCCGCCTTGTCTTCCTCGTCGAGAAGGGCGGATCGCCCGCCGACCTCGTCGCGCTGCACGGCCGCAAAGCGCAGAGCTATGCCTCGCACCTGACCGACTTCGGCCTCGCGCGGCTCGCGGCGACCGTCGACGGCGTCAGTGTCGACCGGAGGATCATCGTCGACCCCGACACGGCCGCCGTCTCCGACATCGTCGAGCGTGCCCATGCGGCCGGCCTCATCGTCTTCACCTGGACGCTCCGCCCAGAGAACCGCTTTCTCACCAAGGCGTTCCGGCGCGGTGGCGGCGCGGCGGCATGGGGTGACTGGCGGGCGGAGTACGGCCTCATCCTCAGCACGGGACTCGACGGCGTCTTCGCCGACCAGCCCGACCTTGCGGTGGCGGTGCGCGACCACGGAGCGTGACGGCTGCCGCCGGTAGAATCGAAGGGCCATGACATTCGTCCTCGACCCATTTGAGCCAACCGCGCAGACCCCAGGTCAGATCGGCGACGACCTGCTCGACGGGCTCAACCCGCGGCAGCGCGAGGCGGTCGAGTACCGCGGTCAGTCCCTCCTCATCGTCGCGGGTGCCGGGTCGGGAAAGACCAGCGTTCTGACCCGCCGCATCGCCGGACTGCTGCAGAGCCGGGAGGCCTGGCCGAGCCAGATCCTCGCGATCACCTTCACGAACAAGGCGGCCGCCGAGATGCGCGAGCGGGTGAAGTCCCTCATCGGGGATGCGGCCGACGGCATGTGGATCTCAACGTTCCACTCATCGTGCGTTCGCATTCTCCGCCGCGAGGCCGAGGCCTTCGGCATGAAGCAGTCGTTCACGATCTACGACTCGGCCGACTCCAAGGCGCTCATCAAGCGCATCATCAAGGAGATGGATGCCGACACCCTCGGCTTCACCCCCGGCAACGCGGGCGGGCGCATCTCGAAGCTCAAGAACGAGCTCGTCGACGTCGAGTCGTTCTCCCGCAACATCAACGCGAGCGACCCGAAAGAGGTTGCGTTCCTCGAGATCTTCCGCCGGTACAGCTCCGCCCTCCGCAAGGCGAACGCCCTCGACTTCGACGACCTCATCGCCGAGACGGTTCACCTGTTCCGCGCCTTCCCCGACAAGGCCGCGCTCTACCAGCGGCGATTCCGCCACGTGCTCGTCGACGAGTACCAGGACACCAACCACGCGCAGTATGCCCTGATCCGCGAGCTCGTGCGCCCGGTCAAGCCACAGCACGTGCCCGCCGACACCCGCACCCAGCTCGACGCGAGCGGGGGAATCCCGGGCGCGTCGTTGACCGTCGTCGGCGATAGCGACCAGTCGATCTATGCGTTTCGCGGCGCCGACATCCGCAACATCGTGGAGTTCGAACGCGACTTCCCCAACTCGAAGGTGATCCTGCTCGAGCAGAACTACCGCTCGACGCAGAACATCCTCGATGCGGCGAACGCCGTCATCGCGAACAACTTCGACCGCAAGGCGAAGAACCTGTTCACGACGGTCGGTGCTGGCGAGCTCATCGTCGGCTACACGGGCTACACGGCGTTCGACGAGGCGCAGTTCATCGCCGACGAGATTCAGAAGGCGAGGGATGGCGGCGGCGCCTACCGCGACATCGCCATCTTCATGCGCACCAACTCCCAGAGCCGCGCAATCGAGGAAGTGCTCACCCGCTCCGCCATCCCGTACCGGTTTCCCGGCGGCACCAAGTTCTACGACCGGGCCGAGATCAAAGACGTCATCGGCTACCTCATCCAGGTGATCAACCCGGATGACGACCTCGCCCTCCGCCGCATCATGAACACCCCGAAGCGAGGCATCGGCCCGGCGACCGAGGCCGCTCTGCAGGCGTACGCCGACCGCACCGGCACGCCGCTGCGCGACGCGCTCGGCGACGCGGCGCAGCTGGGGCTCGGACCGAAGGTGACGAGCGCCATCCTCGCGCTCTCCAGCATGCTCGACGAGGTCGCCGCCATGGGGCCGACCGCGAAGCCAGCCGATGTTCTCGCGGCGATCATCACGAAGTCCGGCTACGTCGACGCTCTGCGAACCACGCGTGACGCCCAGGATGAGGCACGGGCGGAGAACGTCGAGGAGCTTCTCGCGCAGACCAAGGAGTTCAGCCGCCGCAACCCGGAGGGCACGCTCATCGACTACCTCACCGAGATCTCGCTGCTCGCCGCAGCCGACGACCTCGACGACGAGAGCGGCACGGTCACCCTCATGACCCTGCACACCGCGAAGGGGCTCGAGTACGACACGGTCTTCCTCACCGGCGTCGAGGAGGATCTCCTTCCCCACCGCATGTCGGCTGGCGAGCCGGGCGGGGTCGCAGAGGAGCGTCGACTGTTCTACGTCGGCATCACCCGCGCCAAGCGCCAGCTCTACATCTCGCTCGCCATGTCGCGGGCCCAGTTCGGGGATGTCGGCATCGCCATGCCGAGCCGGTACCTTCAGGAGATCCCCGCAGCCCTCATCGACTGGAGGCAGTCGCCGGGAATGGCGAATAGTCGGGGAGGCACCCAGCCGCGCGCACTCAATGCGCGGCGCGACGGCCGCACCGCGGGCTACGAGTCGTTCGAGATCGCGCCTGCCGTCAGCCGCGTCAAGACGGAGTGGACCTCGGCGATCACCGGGGCCATCCGCGACAACGGCGACCTCGTGCTCGAGGCTGGGGATCGCATTCGGCACAACGACTTCGGCGAGGGGCGGGTGAGCGCCGTGACGGGCGAGGGCGCGAAGCGCGTTGCCGAGGTGCAGTTCGACACTGCAGGCCGCAAGCGGCTGCTGATCAAGATTGCTCCGATCGAGAAGCTCTAGCGAGCGTCGGACGCCCTAGTTTTTGGGCTATGGCCCGTCGGGCCGTGCGCTGCTAGATTGCAGGCACCCAAGTGATGTAGCTGGTTTCGCGGCTACCCGAGCCGCGCACCCCCCGAAAGGCGCAGCTATGAAAGCACTACCCGTAACGCTTTCCGCCATCCCGATCCTCCTCCTCGCGCTCTCCGCGTGCGCGGGGTCCCCGCCGACAGCGAGTCTCGCCGACGCCAAGTCCCTCGTTCAGCTCGTGCGCAACGAGGCGGGCGCCCGAATCGCGGCGGGCACGACCGCAGAGCTTGCCGTCGTCGATGACATCTCCGAGCCCTGTGATCCCGACGACTCCGACGGCAGAGAGCGGCGGTGGACCTCGACCTCCGTCGTCTCCCTCGACACCGCTGCGGGCGACTCGCTGGAGTCGGTCTACCAGGATCTCATCGACTCGTTCAGCGCTAACGGCTGGAGCGAGGTCAGCTATGAGGGAGGCGGCGCTGTCTCCCTGAGAAAACCCGAATCCGACGCGAGCCTCCAATTCGACGCCACGGCGGGGGATTCCGGCGAGGCCTCGATCTCCGTCACCATCTCGAGCGCGTGCGTGGCAACCGCGGGCGCGGAGTCCGACGAGGTCACCACGCTGGAGAAGGCCGGGTCGTAGCGGACTGGGCCCTCCATCGGGGGCTTAGCCACGGCATCCGGTCGCTGCTAGATTCACGATCAGCGCTCCCTACGCATTGCTTTAGGGAGCCTCGAAATGACCAAGACCATCGCTGCGGCAGCGCTTGCCGCCGTTCTGCTACTCACCGGTTGCGCGACGCAGCCGACTGCCTCGGGTGGGCTCACGCTGCTCGACACGAAGTCGCCAGTGCAGCTCATGCGCAACGAGGCCGCCGACCGGCTCGACCCCGCGGTCTTCGACGATGTTCGCAAGACCGCGGATGCCTCCTTCCCGTGTGTGACGGAGGACGGCAACGAGGGCGGCTTCGTTCGCCAGTGGAAGTCGAGCACCGATCTCGGGCTCATTGCCGATGCCGACGAGGTCGCCGCTGCCGCTCAGATCGTCGAGAGTCTCATCGGCCAGGGTTGGACGGTGGTGGGGAGCGACGAGGAGTCGGCGGTGGAGCTCACGGTGCTGACGAATCCGGAGTCCCTTGCCACGATCGAGGTGGCCGCAGCCGACGAGTCGACGAGTTCTCTGGTGCGGATAACCGCTACCGGCCCGTGCGTCATGACCGAAGGCCCCGACTCGGCAGAGGTAACGAGCCTCGGCTAGCCGTGTCCGCATAAAGGTGGACAAGTTTGTCCCCTGCTTTGGGGTACGCCTCGAGGGTTCGCGGCACGTACTGCGGAGGTATCTTCAGGAGTACCAAAAGTGTGCGTGTGCCAGAGGGGTACAACACGGCACACGGGCCGTCGACACCGGGGAGTCGGCCCCCGAAGCAGAAGGACTCAGCTCATGGTCAAAGACGACCTCACTCGCACTCTCGTCGGAATCACTCTGGGAGCGCTCACCATTCTCGGGCTCGCCGCCTGCGCCTCGCCATCGGCGACCGTCGCAGGCGACTACCCCGACGTGACCCTCGCCAAGACGAAGTCGCCCGCGCAGCTTCTGCGCAACGAGGCGGCGGCCCGCCTTCCCGCCGACGTCATCGACGAGATCATCGAGTCCCAGGATGCCTCGGTCGCATGCCTCTCGGAGGACGAGGACCCGGAGGGCACCATCCGATCGTGGCACTCGACGGTCGATGTGCTCATCCTCGGTGAGGCGGAGGTAGCGCCTCTCGTCAAGGACCTCGTCGCCTCCTTCGAGGAGCAGGGCTGGACGGGCCGCGACCTCGGCGGAAATGCGAGCACGGTCAAGAAGCTGCTCGAGAGCGACGGCTCGCTCGCCGACATGCAGATCTCCGGCTTCACCCCCGACGAGAACGCCACGTCCGTCTCCCTCGAGGAGTCGGTCGACCAGCGCACGGTGCAGATCGAGGTGCACGGTCCGTGCGTGCGCACCGCCGGAGCCACGTCAGAAGAGGTCACGTCACTGCAGAAGTAGGGCTTGTCCCCTCTAGTGGGGACCGGTATCACTACAGCGTTTGCTGTTACCGTAAACAAATCAGCGACGATGCTGGTGAAAGCGAGGGGGCCATGAAAAGGGCCATTGCGGTGCTCGGCGCCGTCATCATCCTGACGTCCCTTGTCGGCTGCGGCGAGGAGCCGCTCGGCGCAGGTCGACTCGCAGAGAGCAAGGCGCCGGCGCAGCTGCTTCGCGTTGAGGCGGTGTCACGGGTGCCCGGATACCAGGTCGACTCCATGGGCACGCCGAGCGAGGGCTCCAAGGCCTGCGACCCGAGCGACCCGGAGCAGAAGAGTCGGTTCTGGCGCTCGAGCGTCGAGATCTTCATGATCGACAATGCCTCGGTGCGTCCAGAGGCGATCGTCTCCGACATCGTCGACTCGTTCGCCGCGCAGGACTGGGTTGCAGAAGAGGGCGAGACCAGCCTGACCACCACGCTGACCAAGCCGGCGCTCGCGTCGAAGATCTCGATCACCCGGACGCCGATGGACACGGGGGGAACGATCACCATCGCCGTCGACGGTCCGTGCGCGATGACGGACGGTTTCAACGACCCCGCGGTGAAGCGGCTGGACGGCCGCCCGTAGCCGCCCGTGTCCCCAGCATTGGGGTACGGGCGCGGCCCAGTCGTAACACAATCGTCTTTTTCGGGCGAGGAGCGCTTGCTACCGTTCATTGAGTTAGTGACGTAGCTGGCGCGATCGGGCGAAGCCCGGTCGCAGCGGCTGGATCCGGTCGCTCAGACCGATGGGAATTCGATGAACGCACCACAGCCGACACGAGCGCGCACGCGCCGGATGCTTCTTGCGGCACTGCCGCTGCTGCTCGCCCTCAGCGCCTGCGCCAGCGACGCCGACACCGGGCTCACCCTCGCTCAGACCAAATCGCCCGTGCAGCTGCTGCGCAACGAGGCAGCGAGCCGCGTTCCGGCCGGCCTGGTTGCCGAGGTCGAGAACTCCTCCGACGCATCAGAGAACTGCCGCACCGAGGAGGCCGACCCCGAGGGGCTGCAGCGCTCATGGAAGTCGAGTGTCCGCATCCTGCTGACCCCCGACGCCGACTGGGACCTCGTTCTCTCGAAGTTCTACGTCTCGTTCCGCGAGGACGGCTGGGACCAGGGCACCTACGGTTCCGCCACGATCGTCGAGTTCACCAAGGACGGAAGCCTCGCCACCATCCACATCTCCGGTAAGCCCCCGAAGGACGGCTCTGCCGGAGAGCTGCAGGTGCAGGTCGCCGGACCGTGCGTCATGACCGACGGCGAGGGCTCGCCAGAGGTGACCAAGCTCGAGGTTGCGACCGACTAGTCGGCTACAGCTTCGGCTTCACGTTGTTGCGGCGCACGGCGAGACGCTGCTGCAGCAGCACGGCGGCGATGATGATGAGTCCCTTGGAGACGTCCTGGATCGAGTTCGACACGTTGATCTGCGTGAAGATGTTGAGCAGGATCGAGAAGATCAGCACGCCGAGGATGGTGCCGGTGATCGTGCCGCGCCCGCCGATGAGCAGGGTGCCGCCGACCACGACCGCAGCGATCGCGTCGAGCTCGTAGAGCGTTCCGTTTGTCGAGCTGCCTGCCGTTGTGCGGCCGACGAGCATGATGGCCGCGATGCCGGCGCTGACACCGGACAGAACGTACAGGTAGACGGTGTGCCGCTTGACCTTGATGCCGGCGAGTCGTGCGGCCTCGGGATTGCCGCCGATCGCCACCGTGCGGCGACCGAAGGTCGTGCGGTTGAGCAGTAGCCAGCCGGCCACCGAGACGATGATCGCGAACCAGACAAGCCACGAGATGCCGAGCGGGCTTCCGCGGAAGAACTCGACGAGCCCGGTGTGCACCGAGAGGCCGTTGACGAAGACGCCGTCGACGACGAGCGTCTTCTTGCCGGAGACGAGCTCTGCGACACCGCGGGCCGCCACGAGCATCGCGAGCGTCGCGATGAACGGGACGACCTTGCCGTAGGCGATGACCGCTCCGTTGACCAACCCGGCAACGGCGCCGACGCCGAGGGCGACGACCGCCATGAGCCACCAGCCCACCTGGCTTGCGGCGATCTGCACGGGAGCGATCGTGGCAACGACAGAGGCGAGACCGAGGATCGACCCGATCGACAGGTCGATACCGCCCGAGGTGATGACGAAGGTCATGCCGACGGCGACGACCGCGGACACCGAGGCGAGGCGAAGGATGATGAGGCCGTTCTCGAGGTTGATGAACCGGTCGCCGGCGACGATGCCGCCGACCACGATGAGCACGACGAGGGCGAGCACGAGCCCGATGTTGCGGCCGGCCGAGCCGCCGAGGTAGTCACGGGTGCCTCCGAGGAGGCGGGCGGGAAGAGAGGTGGTCTCAGTGGTTGCTCTCGAGTCGCTCATGCTGCGGCTCCTTTCATGACGAGGTCGAGGACATCCTGTTCGGTGATGTCCGCCGCTGCTGCCGAGCTGACGACGGCGCCGTCAGCGATAACGAGAACCCGGTCGGAGAGGCCGAGTACTTCTTCGATCTCGCTCGAGACGAGGAGGATGGCGGTGCCCGCGTCGGCGAGACGACGGATGAGCGCGTAGATCTCAGCACGCGCCCCGACGTCGACGCCCCGCGTCGGCTCGTCGAGCAGCAGCAGGTCGGTGCCGTGCACGAGCCAGCGGGCGAGCAGGATCTTCTGCTGGTTGCCGCCCGACAGGGTGCGGGCGATGCGGTCGGGCTCGGCGGGGCGCAGGTCGAGCGCCTCGATCTGCTCGCGAGCGACGTCGCGCTCCGCCCGCTCGTCGAGCCATCCGGCTTTCGCGAATCGCGCGAAGCTGGAGAGGGTGATGTTGCGAAAGATCGGCTCGTCGAGGATGAGACCCTGGCTCTTGCGTTCCTCCGGCGACATTCCGATGCCGGCGGCGACCGCGGCGTCAACGGACCCCCGGCGCAGTGCCCTGCCCCGGATGGAGACGCGACCACCAGTGGAGCGCCGCGCACCGTAGACGGTCTCGAGGATCTCCGAGCGGCCGGAGCCCACGAGCCCGGCCAGCCCGACGATCTCCCCGGCCCGCACCTCGAAGTTGAGACCGGAGAAGAGTCCGCGCAGCTCGAGGGAGTCGACGGTGAGCACCACGGGAGCATCGTCGGGCAGCGCGGTGCGCTGCGGGAAGATGCTGTCGACGGCGCGACCGGTCATGAGCTTGATGACCTCTGGCGTCGACGTCTCTGGGACGAGGAGGCCGCTGGCCATGCTCGAGCCGTCCTTGATGACGGTGATACGGTCACCGATCTCGCGGATCTCCTCGAGGCGGTGCGATATGTAGATGACGGCGATGCCCTGTGACGTGAGCTCGCGGATGACGGTGAACAGCTTCGTGACCTCGCCGGCGTCGAGAACGGCGCTCGGCTCATCCATGATGATCAGCTTGATGTCGTGGGAGAGGGCGCGCGCCATGCTGACGATCTGCTTGTTCGCGGCAGAGAGCGAGCCGACCTCGGCGGAGGGGGAGAGCTCGCGGTGGCCAAGGCGGGCGAGTAGCGCGCGGGCCTCGCGGTTCATGCTGGCGACGTGCAGCATGCCGCCGGTCGCGTCTTCATGACCGAGGAAGATGTTCTCTGCGATGGTGAGGCCGTCGACGACGTCGAGCTCCTGGTACATCGTGGCGATGCCGAGTTTGAGGGCTGCCACGGGGCTCGTGATGGCGACCTCCTCGCCGTTCCAGAGGATGGTTCCCTCGTCGGGCTGATGGGCCCCCGAGAGCACCTTGATGAGAGTGGACTTGCCAGCGCCGTTCTGGCCGAGCACGCAGTGCACCTCGCCGGCGCGCACGTCGAGGCTGACGCCCGCCAGCGCGCGGGCACCGGCGAATGACTTGGTGATCCCACGGACGTCGAGTAATGACGTCGAATAATCGTCTTTGATCATGCGAAAAACATAACACACCCTCCAGCGCGACCGATGCTGGGCATCTCGGCTCGGAAACGACGACGGTGCGCCCAGTTTTCCGGGGAAATCGAGGCCGCGGCACTTATGACGATGAAGAATATTAAGTTGCGTGACTTACGACATCTTCTGTTAGGGTGAACTCGTCAACGAGGACCACAGCGCAACTGGACTCACCACGACCCCTCCCGGTCGGATGTGCCTCCCCTCGATGGCTCAACTGCGATCCACCGAATTAAAGGAGATTCACATGTTCGCAACACGTACCACTCGTGTTCGCCTCACCGTCGCGGGCACGGCACTGGTCGTTGCAGGCCTTCTTGCCGGATGCACGCCGGGCACCACTGGCGGCGGCAACGCCCCCACCAACAACACAGACAATGACGCGTCTGGCGACAGCATCGTCATCGGGTTCTCCGGTCCTGCCAATGACCACGGCTGGCTCGGTGCCATCACCTCCGGTGCCATCGCCGAGGCGGCGAAGTACCCCGACATCGAACTCAAGGTCGCCGAGGGAACGGACGACGCCAACCAGCAGATCGCCGCCGTCGAGACCTTCATCAACGACGGCGTCGACGCCATCGTGCTGCTGCCGACCGATGGAGCGCTGCTCACCGAGGTTGCCATCAAGGCGATGGAGGCTGGCATCCCGGTCATCAACGTCGACCGCGAGTTCTCGAGCACCTTCGCCGCGCGCGTCACCATCCTCGGTGACAACTACGGCATGGGCGTCAGCGCCGGAACCTACATCTGCGAGAAGGTCGGCGACAACCCCGACGCCGTCATCGCCGAGGTCGCCGGACTCGACTTCCTCCCGCTCACGCAGGACCGCTCGCGCGGCTTCGCAGCCGCCCTCGACGACTGCGGCCTCAAGGTCTCCAACCGCGTTGCCGCCGACTTCACCGTCGCCGGAGGCGAAGAGGTGACGTCGCAGCTGCTCGCGGCAGCGCCGAAGATCGACGCCATCTGGAACCACGATGACGACCAGGGTGTCGGCGTGCTCGCCGCGCTCGATGCCGCCGGTCGCGACGAGATGATCATGGTCGGTGGCGCTGGCTCAGCCAACGCGATGAACCTCATCAAGTCGGGCGACTCGGTGCTCGAGGCGACGGTCATCTACCCGTCGACGCAGGCTGCCGACGGCATCCGCCTTGCCCGTCTCGTGGCGCAGAACAAGTCGCTCGGTGACCTCGTCGAGGTCGAGGTGCCGAACCGCATCGTGCTCAACGCACCGGTGGTGACCGCGGAGAACGTCGACAAGTACCTGCCGAGCGCGTTCGCGTCCTAAGCACACCCGGAGGCGCCCGCTGCCGGTCGGTGGCGGGCGCCTCTGTCACTCTCCAAGAAAGAACAGGCACATGTCCTCACTTCGCGTCGCAATGATCGGCCACGGATTCATGGGCGCCGCCCACTCCCAGGGCTGGCGGGTCGCCCCGCGCTTCTTCGACCTCGCGCGCACCCCGGAGATGGCGGTTCTCGTCGGCCGCAATGCCGAGGGCGTGGATGCTGCGGCCGCCACCTGGGGATGGGCGGAGTCGGCGACCGACTGGCGCTCCGTCATCGCGCGTGACGACGTCGACGTCGTCGATATAGTCACCCCAGGCGACTCGCATGCCGAGATCGCCGTCGCAGCTCTCGCTGCCGGAAAGCACGTGCTGTGCGAGAAGCCGCTTGCCAACTCCGTCGACGAGGCTGTCGCCATGGCGGATGCTGCCACGAGCGCCCTCGCCGCCTCGGGGGCCCTCGCGATGGTCGGCTTCACCTACCGCCGCGTTCCCGCGGCTGTCTTCGCCCGCGACCTCGTCGCCTCCGGCGCCATCGGCACCATCTACCAGGTGCGGGCTCAGTACCTGCAGGACTGGCTCGTCGATCCAGAGGTGCCTCTCGGCTGGCGCCTGCAGAAAGACCACGCCGGCTCGGGCGCCCTCGGTGATATCGGCGCCCATGCGGTCGATCTCGCCCAGTTCATCACCGGCCAGCGCATCGAGGCCGTCAGCGGGCTCCTTCATACGTTCATCGATGAGCGCCCGCTGCAGGAGGCGGCGTCGGGGATCGTGGGTACCGCAGCATCCGGTCGCGGCACCGTCACCGTCGACGACCTCGCCCTCTTCAGTGCGCGGTTCGACGGGGGAGCGGTGGGGTCGTTCGAGGCGACCCGCTTCAGCACCGGTCGCAAGAACGCGCTGCGCATCGAGGTCGCTGGCTCTCGTGGTGCCATCTCGTTCGACCTCGAGGACCTCAACAGCCTCGGCTTCTACGACCGCACCGCGCCGGGCGATCGCCAGGGCTTCACGAAGATCCTCGTGACCGAGCCGGTGCACCCCTATATAGAGGCGTGGTGGCCGGCCGGTCATATGCTCGGCTACGAGCACGGGTTCTCCCACCAGGCGAAGGATTTCGTCGACGCGATCGCGACAGCGACACAGCCCCGGCCGTCGTTCGCCGACGGCCTTCAGGTGCAGCAGGTGCTCGAGGCGGTCGAGGCCAGCTCGACGGCGTCGGCGATCTGGACAACAGTAGGTACCGAGTAGAAAGGGCGATGATGCCTCGACCGATAACACTATTCACCGGACAGTGGGCCGACCTCCCCTTCGAGGAGGTGGCCCGCCTCGCGAGCGGATGGGGCTACGACGGCCTCGAGATCGCCTGCTGGGGCGACCACCTCGACCCGTGGCGCTGGGACGAGCCCGGCTACGTGGAGGGCAAGCTCGAGCTACTCGACAGCTACAACCTGAAGGTCTACGCGATCTCCAACCACTTGAAGGGCCAGGCCGTCTGTGACGACCCGATCGACGAGCGGCACCGCGGCATCCTGTCTGACCGGGTCTGGGGCGATGGCGACGCGGAGGGTGTGCGCCAGCGCGCGGCCGAGGAGATGAAGCTCACGGCGCGGCTGGCGGCCAAGCTGGGTGTCGGCACCGTCATCGGCTTCACCGGATCATCGATCTGGAAGTACGTCGCGATGTTCCCGCCGGCCAGCCAGGAGATGGTGGATGCCGGCTACCAGGACTTCGCCGACCGCTGGAACCCCATCCTCGACGTCTTCGACGAGGTCGGCGTGCGCTTCGCCCACGAAGTGCACCCGAGCGAGATCGCCTACGACTACTGGACGACCGTTCGCACCCTCGAGGCGATCGGGCACCGGGAGGCCTTCGGCCTCAACTGGGACCCATCGCACATGGTGTGGCAGGACATCGACCCGGTCGGGTTCCTCTGGGACTTCAAGGACAGGATCTACCACGTCGACTGCAAGGACACGAAGCTGCGTGCCCGCGACGGCCGCAGTGGCCGGCTCGGCTCGCACCTCGCCTGGGCCGACGGCCGCCGAGGCTGGGACTTCATCTCAACCGGGCACGGCGACGTGCCGTGGGAGGCCTCGTTCCGCATGCTCAACCAGATCGGCTACACCGGCCCGATCTCGGTCGAGTGGGAGGACGCGGGCATGGACCGCCTCGTCGGGGCACCGGAGGCACTCGAGTACGTGAGACGGCTGGCCTTCGAGGCACCGACCGCGGCCTTCGACGCCGCGTTCAGCACTCGCTCGGAGGACTAGCCCTTCGACTTCGCCGGAGCCTTGCCCGGCGCGGACTCGACCATCGCCTCGATCCGCGCCGGGGAGAGCGCGTGGTGGATCGCGAGCATGCTCGCGCCCATCATGGCCGCGTTAGCGCCGGCCTTCGACTGGGTGATCTGCAGGTGCTCCGTGGCGAGCGGCAGCGAGCGCGTGTAGACGATCTCGCGAACCCCAGCGATGAGGTGCTCTCCCGCCTGGGCGAGGGAGCCGCCCATGACGATGACCGAGGGGTTGATGAGGCTCACGCACGTCGTGAGCACCTCGCCGATGTCGCGGCCAGCCTGCCGCAGCGCCTGGATGGTCTGGATGTTGCCGAGCTGAGCGAGCTCGACGACGTCTTGGCTCGTCTCCGCCTCGATTCCCTTCTCGCGGAGTGCGCGCGCGATGGCTGGCCCGGCGGCGAGCGCCTCGAGGCAGCCGAAGTTGCCGCAGTGGCACGGGATGTCGCTGCCGCGCGCGATGTGCACGTGCCCGATGTCACCGGCGGTGCCCTGCGCTCCCCGCTGCAGGTAGCCACCGGAGATGACCCCGGAGCCGATGCCGGTGGCGACCTTGACGAACAGGAGGTGGTTGGTGTCCGGCCAGGCGAACTCGCGCTCGCCAAGGGCCATGATGTTGACGTCGTTGTCGACCAGCACGGGAGCAGCGAAGGTGTTCTGCAGCCAGCCGGGCACGTCGAAGCGGTTCCAGCCCGGCATGATCGGCGGGTTGATCGGCATGCCGATGTCGAACTCGACCGGGCCGGGAAGACCGACGCCGATCGCGAGCAAGTCGGTGACCGGGCGCTTGAGCTCGGCGAGAAGCTCGAGCCCGAGCTCCGCGACGCGCGTGAGCACGACGGCGGGACCAGCGGCGATGTCGATCGTCTCAAGACGGGAGGCGAGGATGCGGCCGCTGAGATCGCTGGCGCCGATGCGCACGTGGGAGGCGCCGACATCCACGCCGAGCACCACCTTGCCGGAGGATGCGATCGCGAACTGGGTGGACGGGCGGCCGCCGGTGGAGACCGCCTCGCCGACGGGAGCGACGAGCCCGAGGTCCATGAGGATGTCGATGCGCGCCGCAACGGTCGACCGCGCGAGCCCGGTCATGGCGGCCAGCTCGGTGCGGGTGCGGGGGCGTCCATCCCTCAGCAGCTGGAACAGCTCGCTGACGACCGAGGATCCGAGTGCATTCACGTGACTTATGTCATCCACACGTCAGATATAACCACATTCTCGACTTAAGTGCCCGAAGCGCCGTCGAATGAAGTGCGTTCACCGCGCGGCAACCACGGAGACCATCGCGGTGGCTACCGTGCGGGCATGCGAGCCCACCGCCTCATCGTCCCTGTTCTCCTCCTTGCCCTCCTCTCTGGCTGCGCCTCCGATGACGGCGGGCTCAACCTGGCAGAGACCAAGTCGCCCGTGCAGTTGCTGCGCAACGAGGCGTGGTTCCGTCTTCCTGACGTCATGGTCAAGGGCGACTCGGAGACAACCGATACCTCTCTCGCCTGCGACGAGTCGGGGCGCGAGCGGTCGTGGCTGTCTGGCACAACGGCTCTCATCAACAACTCCTTCGCCCCGCGCACCGCCGGGGTAGCGCAGGAGCTCGTCGACAGCTTCAGCGCTCAGGGCTGGACGGCGACCGTCGACTCTGCGGAGGGTTCCACCGAGTACACCCTCGACAAGGCCGGCTCGATCGCGGTGATCTCGGTGGTGGCGACGGAGAAGTCGAAGGAGCATCGGGCATCCATCGCGATCTCCATCACCGGGCCCTGCGTCGCCACCGACGGGGCGGACTCCGACGAAGTGCGGCAGCTGGAAGGCCGCAGCTAGCCCCCAACTGGCGGGGGTAGAGTTCTCTTTGGCCAAAGTATCTCGACGTCGAACTAAATCGGCGCCCAGAGTCGGCCACCGACTCCTACCTCACGATTGGATTTTCGACGTGGATCTTTTCGAGTACCAGGCCCGGGACCTTTTCGAGTCCTACGGTGTACCTGTACTTTCCGGCATCATCGCTGACACCCCTGAGGAGGCGAAGGCGGCGGCTGAGAAGATCGGCGGCACTGTCGTCGTCAAGGCCCAGGTGAAGGCCGGCGGGCGCGGCAAGGCGGGCGGCGTCAAGGTCGTCCACAACCCGGAGGATGCCGCGACGGCCGCCGAGGCGATCCTCGGCCTCGACATCAAGGGCCACATCGTCAAGCGCGTCATGGTCGCCCAGGGTGCACGCATCGCTCAGGAGTTCTACTTCTCGGTGCTGCTCGACCGGGCCAACCGCAGCTACCTCTCGCTCTGCAGCGTCGAGGGCGGCATGGAGATCGAGGAGCTCGCCGTCGAGCGTCCAGAGGCTCTCGCCCGCATCGAGGTCGACCCCATCGTCGGCATCGACCTCGCCAAGGCCACCGAGATCGCGATCGCCGGGCACTTCCCGGCCGAGCTCGTCGACAAGGTCGCGCCCGTGCTCGTCAAGCTCTACGAGGTCTACAAGGGCGAGGACGCGACGCTCGTCGAGGTCAACCCGCTCGTGCTGACCGAGGATGGCGACATCGTCGCCCTCGACGGCAAGGTCTCGCTCGACGAGAACGCGGGCTTCCGCCACCCGAACCACGCCGACCTCGAGGATGCCGCCGCGGCGGACCCGCTCGAGGCCAAGGCCAAGGCCAACGACCTCAACTACGTCAAGCTCGACGGCGAGGTCGGGATCATCGGCAACGGCGCGGGACTCGTCATGTCGACCCTCGACGTCGTCGCCTACGCGGGCGAGAAGCACGGCGGCGTCAAGCCGGCCAACTTCCTCGACATCGGGGGCGGAGCATCGGCCGAGGTCATGGCAGCTGGGCTCGACGTCATCCTCGGCGACGCCCAGGTCAAGAGCGTCTTCGTCAACGTCTTCGGCGGCATCACCGCGTGCGACGCGGTGGCCAACGGAATCGTCGGCGCGCTCAAGACCCTCGGCGACTCGGCAACCAAGCCGCTCGTCGTTCGCCTCGACGGCAACAAGGTCGAGGAGGGTCGTGCGATCCTCGCCGCGGCCAACCACCCGCTCGTGACTCTCGCGACTTCCATGGACGATGGCGCCGACAAGGCCGCCCAGCTCGCGTCCCGCTGATTGAGCCCGTCGAAATCAAAGACTTAAGGAACTAGAACATGTCGATCTTCCTCACCAAGGACTCCAAGGTCATCGTCCAGGGCATCACGGGCGGCGAGGGCACCAAGCACACCGCCCTCATGCTCAAGGCCGGCACACAGGTCGTCGGCGGAGTGAACGCCCGCAAGGCCGGCACGACCGTCAGCCACGAC
>Ga0307514_10002630_pt1 | contig 18347 bp, 18 predicted proteins | sample 16_EM_MG_FD_203088 | JGI IMG/M metagenome (GOLD analysis project Ga0307514, IMG submission 203088) | Populus trichocarpa ectomycorrhiza microbial communities from riparian zone in the Pacific Northwest, United States - 16_EM | ecosystem: Host-associated > Plants > Roots > Unclassified | place... | reverse complement strand
CGGGCGCGGAGCGGTGGTCATGGGTGTGCCGCGGGCGGCGTTATGTAGGCGGATATACAGCCATTGCCAAAACCATGCCCGACACGGCGACCTGCCCGCGGCCACCTCGCGTGAAGCTTCGATTTACCTGGGGCGCTATGGTGGTTTTGTCGCAGGGTTCGCAACTAGAGTGAGGGTACGCCTGCAGCACCGCGACAGAGGTTCTTGTAGCCTTCGCTACACAGCGGTGCTGCGTTTGTCCGGCTCCCTTCACTCGGAAAGAAGTCACCCCATGTCCGCTGGTTTGAGCGCTCGCAACTGTTTCGAAGGCACGGTCACCGGCTTGCAGCCGGGGGCCATCAACACCGAGGTCACCTTGACCCTGGCAGGCGGCGACAAGATCGTCGCGGTGGTCACGCAGACCAGCGTTCAGGCCCTGGGGCTGGCGGTGGGTGCGCCCGCGGTGGCGCTTGTCAAGGCGCCATGGGTCATGCTGCAGGCGGGCTCGCCGAAATACCGCTTCAGCGCCCGCAACCAGTTGGCCGGCACGGTGAGCGCGGTGCGCAAAGGCGCGGTGAACAGCGAGGTGGCGCTAACGCTGCCGGGCGGCAGCCAGGTGCACGCCATCGTCACCAACGACGCGGTGGCCGAGCTGGACCTGAAACCCGGGAGCGCCGCCACTGCACTGATCAAGTCCAGCCATGTGGTGCTGGGCGTGCCGGCCTGAACCAGCGCGCTAGCGAAGGGGCTGGGCGGGTGATGCGGCCTCTTCCGGCCCGAAGCAAAAGGCCTGGTCGGTGCACACGCCGCAACTGGGCGCGCGGCACAGGCTGATCTCGGCCTGGTCGCAGAGCTGCTTGTAGAGGAACTTCTTCCACTTCATGTCGCGGTCATTGCGCGCGGCAAGCCGGGGGAAGCGGGCCTGCATCAGGGCCGAGAGCTCGCGGCGCGACGGCAGGTGCAGGTCCTGCCAGAGGTGGTCCTGGCCCAGCGTGGCCTGGGCCAGCGCATGAGCCAGCCAGCGGTCTTCGGCAGGGCACTGCGCCCCGGCCTCGCCTGCGCAGGTGGTGAGCAGGCGCACCAGGTCCTCGATCTCGTCTTGCCGTGGCTCCGGCCGCGCAGCACTGGCCAGCGCGGGCCAGTCCAGCGCCAGCGCACGGTCCACGCCGGGGAACCAGCGCGCGAGCAACTGCCGGGTGTCGGCCACGCCCAAGTCGGTCAGTGGCAGCCAGGCCAGGCCGTGGCGGGACCAGGCGGTGGCCAGCACGCCGGCCATGGCCTGCACCTCGGGCGCCTCGCCCTCGGGTGCGTGGCACATCAGCGTGGTCCACAGCCGCAGGCGCTCGCCCGTGGGCAAGGCGCCGTGCGGCGGCAGCGAAGGTCGCGTGGTGCGTGCTTCGGCAGCCATGGCTCAGACCGGCAGCGCCGCGTGCGTGTAGCACTTCTTCGGGCAGATCTTGGCGCAGGCGGTGCAGCCGATGCACAGCTCGCCGTGCGCGATCGTCATCACTTTCTTCTCGTATTCCTCGTCTTCGTCCTCGTCCTGGCCGACGGCCACGCGCTCGCCGTCTTCGTTGAGGCCAACCATGGCCAGCACGCCGCGCGGGCAGACCTTGAAGCAGCGGCCACAGCCGATGCAGCTGGCCTCGTTGATCTGCTGGACGAACGTGGGCACCCAGACCTTGCCGCTGGGCAGCGTGACGGAGAAGTTGTTCATGTCATCTGCTCCCCCGGCCTCAGGCCTTGGCGGACGCGGCCGCTTCGGCCTCGGCCACGCGAGCCCGTGCGGCCATCAGCGCGGCGTGGGCGTCGTGCGCGACCTGGGCCACGGCGAGGATGCGTTCCCAGTTCGTCGGCAGGTCCTCGGACAGGTCGTGCAGGTCCATCTTGGCCTGCGTGGCCTTGGCGTTGAGCTTCCTGGCCTCGGTCTTGAGTTGGTCGAGCTCAGCCATAGGTGGCCACCTCCTTGTAGCGCTCGACCATGCCCACGCCTTCGTCGACCAACTTGGTGCCGGCCTCGGCCAGCTTGGCCAGGCTGGCGTAGCCGAAGCGGTGCACATCGCGCAGGTGGCGGTTGACAACGATGAGCCGGCCGGCGGTGAGCACGGCACGGCCAAAGCCTTCGTGGCTCATCTTCATCATCGGGCTGACCATGCAGCCGGTGGCCCGCTCGATGCACAGGCCGATGGCGTTGTGGAACAGGTCCAGGCGCCACAGGGTGTCCGGGTCCGGGTCGCCCATCATGGGCAGCGCGCGGCGCTGCTCGGCGCTGAGCACGTAGGGGGCGAGCAGCGTGATGTCGCGCTTGCCCTCCCAGGTGCCGTGGGTGTCCTGCGCGCGCAGCTGCTTGACGAGTTCGCGCAGGAAGGGGGTTTGCAGCAGTGCTTCCTCGGCTGCGGCTTCGGCCGCGGGTTCTGTGGCGATGGCATCGGTCATGGGGTCACCTCTTCGTCTTCAAAGTCGGGGCGCAGCGCGGCGTCTGGCGCTTGGTCCTTCAGCAAGGCCTTGCGCAGCCAGGGCGGCGGCGTACCTTGCAGCACCACCTGCATGCGGTCCAGCAACTCGGCAATGGGCTCGGGCTGGTTGACCTTGATCGGGTGGATCTTGCTGGCCACGACGCGGGCCGCGGCCGAGCCGCCGATGGCGGCCACGTAGACGATGGCGCAGTCCCGGATGGCTTCGAGCTTGGGCGCGAGCTTGTCTTCGTTGCCGTCCTCGGCCAGGTCGTCGCCGAAGGGGAAGTCCTGCACGAAGTTGTGACCCTGGGCGTCGATCTCATAGACGGCCAGGTGCTTGGCCCAGCCGAAGTGCGCGTCCACGCGCTGCTGGTCCTGGGTGGCGAAGGCGATTTTCATGGGCGCTCCTGGAAGGGGATGGAGGGGACGACTCAGACCGAGGCTTCGGCCACCGAGCTGCCGCGCGGGGGGTGGGAGATGCGGGGGATCTCGGTGCTGAGGTGCTGCACGGCCGGGTCATGCAAGGTGCTGAAGACGGGCATGGGCTGCGGCTGGCCCCAGGCGGCGGCCAGCGCGGCGGCGGGCAGCGGCCAGTGGTCCGGGCCGTGGTGGGGGATCTGTTCCATCAGCAGGTTGCCCACTTCGTAGACGAACTGGCGCGTGCCGCGGTAGCCGATGTAGCAGCGGTGCGCATTGCCAATGCGGTCGAAGATGGGCAGGCCCAGGCGGAACAGCGGCTTGCCCAGGCGCTCGGCCGCCTGGCGGCCATGCGAGTGGGTCATCAGCAGGTCGCAGCCGGCCGCCTGCGCAGCCTGCTCGAAGTCCTCCAGGTCGCCGATGACGACCTCGGCAGCCGGCACGCGGGCCAGCAGCGGCGAGGCGGTGGTGGTGACGCAGACGGCCAGCTCGGCGCCCATCTCGGCCAGCATGCTGCCGGCGGCGAACAGCAGGTCCGGCTCGGCGCCCAGCGCGACCTTCACGTTGCCGAAGTGGAAGTGGCCGTCCAGCATCGCGTCCACCAGCTGGCTGCGCTGGCGGCGGATGCGCACGGGCACGGGCTGGCCGGAGAGGCGGGCGAGTTGCTGCACCAGCGCGTCGGTGGCGGTGAGGCCAGTGAGGCGCTCGAACAGCGTGAAGGGCACGCCGCAGCAGGCCTGCAAGGCCTCGGCTGCGGGCCGCATCTGCTCGCCAATGGCCAGGGTGTGGGACGCCGTGCCCAGCGTGCGCAATGCCGACAGCGGCGTGCCGCCCAGCGTGGTGCCCAGCCAGTCCTCGGGGATGTGGCCGTCCAGCGAGCCGGACAGGTCGGGCACGAAGACTGGCTGCAGGCCGAAGGCCTCGACCAATTCGCGCAACTCGTCGATGTCGCCCGGCGTGAGGTGGCAGCCGGGCAGCACGTTGATGCGCTGCGGCGCCCGGGGCGCAGCCTCGTCCTGCGGCACTTGCTGCACGAGCGCCGTGACCGCCTGGGCCCAGCCGTCCTGGAAGGCGCCGCTGTAGTCTGGCGTGGAGACGTAGACGATCTCGGTGTCGGCCAGTTCGGGGTGCTTCTTGCGGGCCAGCGCGATGTAGCCGAGCACGTCGTCGCCCTTGGTCTCGGTGAGGCCGGTGGAGCAGATGGCGATGAGCGCGGGGCGGGTGCGGCTGCGGATGTTGAGCAGCGCTTTTTCGAGGTTGTCGTAGCCGCCCATGATGGTGGTGGCTTCGTTCATCGCCGTGGTCTGCAGCGGGATGGCTTCCTTGAAGTGGCGCACCAGCAGCACCAGGCCGAAGGAGGTGCAGCCCTGCGAGCCGTGCATCACCGGCATGCAGCTGGCCAGGCCCATGAAGGCGAAGCTGGCGCCCAGCGGCTGGCTCATCTTCAGCGGGTTGACCGCGCAGGCTTTCTTGCTTTCGCTGACATGGGCCATGGGTGCTCCTGAACAGACTCAGGGGCTGCATTCGCAGGTTTGGTGCCAGCCACAAATTCCTTTTGCATCAACGACTTGGCACAAACCCTCCAAGCTGCACCCGGCTGCCGCTCGCATGGCTTTTGAAGGGTTTGAGACAAACCGACGCTGGCTCGGCGACACTGCGCCCCTTGCCCACCTCTGGTCCGCCCTGAGCCCCTTGCCCGTGTCACTGCCTGCCCTGCCCGCCCCTCATCTGGCCACCTTGCCCAACGGGCTGCGCGTGGTCGCGCTGCCCATGCCGTGGCGCTCCACCGTGTCGCTGAGCGTGTACATCCGCACCGGCAGCCTGCACGAAAGCCAGCGCCTGGCCGGCATCAGCCACGTGGTGGAACACATGGCCTTCAAGGGCACGGCCACGCGGGACTGCCAGCGCATCAACCTGGACGCCGAGCGCCTGGGCGCCGAAGTCAACGCGCACACCGACAGGGACCACACCGCCTTCCACATCGAAGGCCTGGCCGAGGACCTGCTGAGCTTCGTGCCGCTGCTGGCCGACATCGTGCTGAACCCGAGCTTCCCCGCAGACGAACTGGAGCGCGAGCGCCAGGTCATCCTGCACGAGTTGGCGGAGGTGGAGGAAGACCCGGCCGCCGTGGCCTTCCAAGCCTTCGACCGCGCCTGCTACGGCCGGCGCCACGCGGCGGGCCGGCCGGTGATCGGCCTGCGCGCGAACATCGAGCGCTTCAGCCGCGAGGACCTGCTGGGCTATGTGCAGGCGCAATATGGCGCCTGCAACGTGGTGGTGGCCGCGGCCGGGCCGGTCGAACCCGATGCCTTCCTGCGCGCCGTGGAAGCGGCCTTTGGCGGCATGCCGCGCGGCGAACCGAACCTGGCCACGGCGCCGGACTGGGTGGGCGGCATCCAGCAATGCCGGCTGGCCGGCAGCTCGCAGTGCCAGGTGGTGCTGGGCTTCGAGACGCCCACGCTGACCGACAAGCGCCACGTGGCCCATGTGCTGGCCGCTGCGCTCCTGGGCGAAGGCATGAGCTCGCCCTTGCTCGACGAAATTCGCGAGCGGCGCGGGCTGGCGTACTACGCAGCCTGCACGGCCGATGTGCTGCCGATGACCGGGCAGTTCGTCATTGAAGCGGCCACCGCTTCCAAGCAGGCGGCCGAGCTGTTCACCGAGGTGGCGCGGCTGCTGCGCCGGCAGGCAGACGAAGGGCCGGACAAGGTGGGCCTGGTGCGTGCTCGCCGGCAGATGCAGGTGCGCTTCCTGCGCGGGCTGGAGCAGCCCAGCCGGCGGCTGGAAGCTGCGGCGCAGGAGCTGTTCACCTTCGGCGAACTGCGGGACGCCAACGAAGGGCTGGAGCGCCTGCTGGCCGTTCGCCCGAAACAGGTACAGGAAGTATTCGAGAAGATGCTGGCCCGGCCGGCGGCGGTAGGCTTGGGCGGCAGCGTGCCGGCCCGCCTGGCCGACCAGGCGCGGGAACTGTGGACCTTCGCGTGACCCCCAGCGCGGGCCTCGGCTGATTCAGGCGGCCGCTTCGGCGGCGAGCTGCGCAGCGTCCTGCTCGACCAGCAGCGGATCCACCGTTTCCCAGGGCGCGGGCGTGCGCACCTGGGCCCACATCGGGTTGAACAAGGCCTTGTCGATCTCGGCAATCATCGTGACCATGCCTTCGTAGCCGGCAAAGGCGTGGTGGCGCTCCTGGTTGATGTCCATCCAGGGCATGCGGGCCTTGAGCGCCACGAACTGGCTGCGGCCACCGCTGAGCATGATGTCCGCTTTCGCCTCGCGCAGCATGGCGTACATCTGGCGCGGGGTCATGTCGTCGATCATGTGGGCATCGGCCTCTTCGCCCATGATCTGCTTGATCTTTTCCTTGTCTTCCCTGGTGCTCTTCTTGATGCTGGTGCCCACCACTTCGAGGCCGGCTTCCTGCAGCGCGGCAACCACGCTCCAGCTCTTCACGCCGCCGGTGATCAGCAGCACCTTCTTGCCGGCAAGGCGCTGCCTGTAGGCGCGGATGCGCTCCCAGGCCCGCGCCTCTTCCACCGCAATCAGGGCCTCGGTGCGGTTCTGCAGCTCGGCCGGCGCGCCGCGCTCGACCAGCAGCCGGGCGATCTCGCGCAGCGTCTCGCTCATGTCGCCAATGCCGTAGAACGAGCCTTCGAAGAACGGGATGTCCCAGCGCTGCTGCATGCGCGTGGCGATGTTGATCATGGACTTGGAGCAGACCATCATGTTGGCCCGTGCTCGGTGGGCAGCGGCCACCTCGGCGTAGCGGCCGTCGCCCGAGATGCAGCTGAGGATGCGCACGCCCAGGGCGTCCAGCAGCGGCTTGACCTGCCAGAGCTCGCCCGAGAGGTTGTACTCGCCGATGATGTTGATGTCGTACGGCGTCGTGTGCGTGGGCTCGACGGTGCCGATGACGTAATCCAGCAGCGCCTCTGCACCCAGCTTGTTGCCCAGGTTCTTGGGGCCGGCAAAGCCGGGTGCGTTCACCGGGATGACCGGCTTGCCGAACTTCTCGGCAGCGCGCTTGCAGACAGCCTCGATGTCGTCGCCGATCAGGCCGGTGACGCAGGTCTGGTAGACGAAGATGGCGGCCGGGTCGTACTTCTCGCAGATCTCGCGGATGGACTTGAACAGGCGCTTCTCGGCACCGTAGATCACATCAAGCTCGTTGATGTCGGTGGTGAAGCCGGTGCGGTAGAGCTGCGAGCCGGAGGACGCGCTGTGGCGGTTGTCCCAGGAGTTGCCCTCGCAGGCGATGGGGCCGTGCACAAGGTGGGCCACGTCGACAATGGGCTGCAGCGCGATCTTGGCGCCGTCGAAGGCGCAGCCGCCGGCCGCAGCGCCGGGCGTGAGCTGCTTGGTGCAGCCCTTCTTGCGTTCCTTCTCGCTCTTGCCCTGGTTCTTGTCGCAGCCGGGCTCATCGAAGACCTGGGCAATCTTGGCTTGAAGCGATGCGGACATGACGGGCCTCCCGGCTGAGCGACGAACAAACAAGGCGGTTCGTGCCTGCCATTGCAGCTTCGGTGCCAGGCCTGCCGGGCCGCACCAAGGTCTTGCAAATCAAGGGCTTGCAGCGCCGGCATGGCCGGCATCCGCCGGTGCGAGGCCTGCCGTGATTGGCGGCTTTGCGACAAAGGCCGCAGCAGTGCCTCACTTGACCCGCTGCTTCTCCAGCTTGCGCGCCAGCGTGCGGCGGTGCATGCCCAGGCGGCGCGCGGTCTCGGAGATGTTGAAGTTGGTCGCGGCCAGCGTGTCGTGGATGTGTTCCCACTCCAGCGTCTTGATGGACGTGGTGCGCTCGGTCAGCTCCACTTCGGTGTTGCCTTCGCTGCGGTCGAAGGCGGCAATGATGTCGTCGGTGTTGGCCGGCTTGGCCAGGTAGTGGCGCGCGCCCAGCTTGATGGCTTCGACCGCGGTGGCGATGCTGGCGTAGCCGGTGAGTACCACCACCACCATCTCCGGGTTGTGCGCCAGCAGCACCTGCACGCAGGCCAGGCCTGAAGAGCCGTTGGCGAGCTTGAGGTCGACGACGGCGTATTCGGGGCTGTGCAGCGGCAGCAAGGCCTGCACGCCGTCCAGGCTGGCGGCGCGGCGCACCTCGTAGCCGCGGCGCTCGAAGGAGCGGGCCAGCGTGCGCGCAAACGCGTCGTCGTCCTCGACGATCAGCAGTTGCGGTTCAGTGTCCATGGCGGCTTCTTTCGGATTTCTGCAACGTGAGGCTGGCCAGCGGCAGCGTCACGCTGACCTCGGCACCACCCTCGGCCGGGTTGCGGGCCATGATGCGCCCGCCCAGCAAACGGGCCACGTTGACCGACAGGAACAGGCCCAGGCCACGACCAGGCTTGTTCTTGGTGGATTGGTAGGGCTGGCCGAAGTGGGCCAGCATGTCCTCGGCAAAGCCAGGGCCCTGGTCCTGCACGCGCAGCACCAGCATGTCGTCTTCACAGCTCGCCAGCAGGTGCAACAAGCCCTGCGGCGCGGCTTCCAGCGCGTTGTCCAGCACATTGCAGATCATCTGCTTCAGGGCGGTATCCGACACGATGGGAAGGTCGGGTGCGTCGCTGCGCTCGTAGACGAATTCGGCTGGCTGGCGCGTGAGCTGCCATTCGGTGGCCAGTTCGTCCAGGAAGGCATGCAGCGTGGTCAGCACAGGTGATTCACCGCGGGCCTCGCCGGCGGCCATCAGGATGCCGCTGACAATGGTCTTGCAGCGCTTGAGCTGGGCCTGCATTTCCTCGATTTCCTCGCGCAGCTCCGGGTCGCCGGCAAACGGCGCCATGCGCGACCAGTCGCCGACGATGACCGACAGCGTGGCCAGCGGCGTGCCCAGCTCGTGGGCCGCGCCGGTGGCCAGCAGGCCCATACGCACGATGTGGCCCTCTTCGGCGGCGCGCTGGCGCAGGTCGGCCAGGCGAGCGTCGCGCTGGCGCAGGTTGCTGCCGATGCGGCCGATGAAGATCACGAGCAGCGCAGCGTTGATCAGGAAACACATCAGCAGGCCGCCGATGTAATGCATGGACAGCGGCGAGTCGTCCAGGTCCGGCAGGATCAGCAGGTGATGCCACTGGGTCAGCACCACCAGGCACAGCGAGGTGAGGCCGACCATGGCCCAGACAAACGGCGTGCTCAGCAGCACGGCAGTGACGACCACCTGCAGCAGGTAGAGGAAGACGAAGGGGTTGGTGATGCCGCCGCTGAAGAACAGCTGGCCGGTGAGCACCAGCACGTCCACCAGCAGGCCTGCGAACAGCTCTGCCTGGCTGATCTCGCGGCTGGCGCGGGCCCGCAGGCCGCAGGCCAGGTTGAACATCGCCAGCGAGGCCAGCAGGATCAGCATTTCGCGGATCGGCAGCGCCAGGTCCAGCACCAGCTGCACGGTGCCGATGGTGGCGAGCTGCCCCGCCACGGCGACCCAGCGCAGCTGGATCAGCTGCAGCAGGTTCTTGCGGCCGGCCAGGCGTTCGGGCGCACGGCCGATTTCGGCAGTGCGCCGCGCAGGCTCAGCCTCGGCGATCGGCAGCGGGGTCAGGAGCGGCATGGGCGGTGGTGGCGGCAGGAAGTTGCCGCTGCCAGGCCCGGCGGGACAGCCAGATCAGCGCTGCGGCCAGCATGGCCGCCAGCGTGAACCAGGTGGCGGCGTAAACCAGGTGATTGTTGCTGAAGTTCAGCACCGTCAGGCCTGCGCGCGGCCAGGTCTCGGGTGTGCCGTCGGCGCCTGCAGCTCCGGGCGGCAAGGCCTGGTCGACGAAATAAGGGGCAACCAGACCGTTCAGGCCACGCGCGGCGGCAATGGCCTGCACGTCACGCGAATACCAGCGCCCTGCCGCCGGCTCGTTGGCCTGCAGCAGGCTGCCCTTGGGTTCGGTGAGCCGCAGCAGGCCGGTCAGCACCTGCGGGCCTTGCGGCTCGGTGGCCAGCCGGCTTTCGCGGCTGCGGAACTCGGGCGGCACGTAGCCGCGGTTGACCAGCAGCCAGAAGCCCTGGCGGGTGCGCAGCGGCGTCAGCACCCAGTAGCCGGTGCCGTATTCGGTGCTGGCACGCACCAGGGTTTCGCGGCTGTGGTCGAACTCGCCCTGCAGCTGCAGGCGGCGATATTCGTCGGCGTTGCGGTTCAGCGCCGGCCAGTCGGCCGGGGCCGGTGCAGCCACCGGCGGGGCGACCTGCTGGCGCGTCACGCGGGCGATCAGGTCCTGCTTCCAGGCCAGGCGCCTGACCTGCCAGGTGCCCAGCGCGAGCAGCCCGGCCAGCACCAGCCCGCCGGCCAGCAGGGCCACGAACAGCACCAGCCGCCCGCGCGGCGTGTGCGCGGTGTCAGCGCCCTGCGTCATGTGCCTGGCGTGCGCTCGCATGAGGAAACGCCAGGCCGCCCCAGGTTTCCTCATCCCCCTCGGGGGGCCTGACGCCCAGCGACAGGTCTGGGGGCACCGTTACGGCGCGGTGCGCATGTCGTGCATCGGCATCATGTTGGTGTTCAGGTGGTACATCACCCAGATCGAACCCGACAACATGATGAAGACGACGCCAGCGGTGAAGATCAGCGCCAGCATGGACCAGCCGCCTTCGACCTTGGCATTCATGTGCAGGAAGTACACCATGTGCACGACGATCTGCACCGCGGCAAAGCCGAGGATCACGGCCGCGGTGGCCCCGGAGGACGGCAGCACCTTGGCCATCACCAGCCAGAACGGAATGGCGGTGAGCACGACCGACAGCAGGAAGCCGACCAGGTAGCCCTTGAAGCTGGCGTGGTAGGCGATGTCGCCGTGGTGGTCGTCATGGTCATGGTGACCCTGACCGCGCTTTTGCAGGTGGGAGTTCGTCTCGACGACGTGGGTGCGGTGGTCGCTCATGGCAGCGTGCCCATCAGGTAGACAAAGGTGAAGACGCCGATCCACACGACGTCCAGGAAGTGCCAGAACATCGACAAGCAGACCAGGCGGCGCTTGTTCTCGAGGATCAGGCCACCCCGGTTGACCTGCACCATCAGCGTCACCAGCCAGATGATGCCGAAGGTGACGTGCAGGCCGTGGGTGCCCACCAGCGTGAAGAACGAGGACAGGAAGGCGCTGCGCTGCGGGCCGGCACCTTCATGGATCAGATGGGCAAATTCATACAGCTCCAAGCTGAGGAAGGCCAGACCGAACAGGCCGGTGATGCCCAGCCACAGCAGCACGCCGTTCTTGCGGCCAGCCTGCATCTGCAGCATCGCGAAGCCGTAGGTGATGGACGAGAACAGCAGCATCGCGGTGTTGGCCGCGACGAGCGGCAGGTCGAACAGGTCGGCGCCCGACGGGCCGGCCGCATAGCTGCGACCGAGCACGGCGTAGCAGCCGAACAGCACCGCGAAGATGAGGCAGTCGCTCATCAGGTACAGCCAGAAGCCCAGCAGCGTGCCCTGCTCGGGGTGGTGGTGGCCGTCGTCGTAGAAGACCGGCGCTTCGGCGCCGGCGGCTAGCGTGGGGGAAGAACTCATGTTGGACTTCTCAGGTGATCGGTCGGCTTCAGGTCAAGCCAGCGCGGCCAGGGCCTTGGTGCGGGCGTCTTCGGTGCGGGTGACCTCGTCAGCCGGGATGTGGAAGTCGCGCTTGTAGTTGAAGGTGTGCACGATGACGGCCACCAGCATCGCGACAAACGACAGGCCGGCGAGCAGCCACATGTGCCAGATCATTGCGAAACCGAAGGCCGCGCAGATCACCGAGATCACGAAGCCGGCGGCCGTGTTCTTGGGCATGTGGATGGCCTTGAAGCCGCTGGTCGGGCGTTGATGGCCGCGCTGCTTCATGTCGTGCCAGGCGTCGTTGTCGTGCACCAGCGGCGTGAAGGCGAAGTTGTAATCCGGCGGTGGCGACGAGGTCGACCATTCCAGCGTGCGGGCGTTCCAAGGGTCGCCGGTCAGGTCGCGCAGCTGTTCGCGCTTGAGGTAGCTGACCAGCAGCTGGATCAGGAACGAGCCGATGCCCAGCGCGATCAGCACCGCGCCGAAGGCAGCGATGACAAACCAGATCTGCAGCGACGGGTCGTCGAAGTGGCTCATGCGGCGGGTCACGCCCATCAGGCCCAGCACGTACAGCGGCATGAAGGCGAAGTAGAAGCCGATGACCCAGAACCAGAACGAGCACTTGCCCCAGAACGGGTCCAGCTTGAAGCCGAAGACCTTGGGGAACCAGTAGCTGATGCCGGCGAAGGCACCGAACACCACGCCGCCAATGATGACGTTGTGGAAGTGGGCGATCAGGAACAGGCTGTTGTGCAGCACGAAGTCGGCTGGGGGCACGGCCAGCAGCACGCCGGTCATGCCGCCGATCACGAAGGTGATCATGAAGGCCACGGTCCACATCATCGGCAGCTCGAAGCGGATGCGGCCACGGTACATCGTGAACAGCCAGTTGAAAATCTTCGCCCCGGTCGGGATCGAGATGATCATCGTCGTGATGCCGAAGAACGAGTTCACGCTGGCACCGGAGCCCATCGTGAAGAAGTGGTGCAGCCAGACCAGGTAGGACAGGATGGTGATGACGACGGTCGCGTAGACCATCGAGGCATAACCGAACAGGCGCTTGCTGGAGAAGGTGGAGACGACTTCAGAGAAGATGCCGAACACCGGCAGCACCAGGATGTAGACCTCCGGGTGGCCCCAGATCCAGATCAGGTTCACATACATCATCGCGTTGCCGCCAAGATCGTTCGTGAAGAAGTTGGTGCCGACGTAGCGGTCCAGGCTGAGCAGCACCAGCACGGCGGTCAGGATCGGGAAGGCAGCGACGATCAGCACGTTGGTGCACAGCGCAGTCCAGGTGAAGACCGGCATCTTCATCATCGTCATGCCGGGCGCGCGCATCTTGATGATGGTGGCGATCAGGTTGATGCCTGACAGCGATGTGCCCACCCCCGCAATCTGCAGGGACCAGATGTAGTAGTCCACCCCCACGTCAGGACTTGCCAGGATGCCCGACAGCGGCGGGTAGGCCAGCCAGCCTGTGCGGGCGAATTCGCCGACGAACAGCGAGGCCATCACCAGCGCACCGCCGCTGGCCGTCATCCAGAAGCTGAAGTTGTTCAGGAACGGGAAGGCCACGTCACGGGCGCCGATCTGCAGCGGCACCACGTAGTTCATGAAGCCGGTGACCAGCGGCATCGCCACGAAGAAGATCATGATCACGCCGTGGGCGGTGAAGACCTGGTCGTAGTGGTGCGGCGGCAGGAAGCCGGCCGAGTCGCCGAAGGCCATGGCCTGCTGGGCCCGCATCATCAACGCGTCGGCGAAGCCGCGCAGCAGCATGATCAGGCCCATCACGATGTACATGATGCCGATCTTCTTGTGGTCGATGCTGGTGATCCAGTCGCGCCAGAAGGGGCCCCAGACGCGGTAGCGCGTCATCAGCGCCAGCAGCGTCAGGCCGCCCAGCGCGACCATGATGAAGGTGCCTATCAGGATGGGCTCGTGATAGGGGATCGCCTCAAGGCTGAGGCGACCAAAGATGAGCGTGCTGAGGTCGTGTGGATCGGACATCATGATCTCGGAAAACTGGTGCCGCGGCGGCCGTGCGCATTGTCACGGCCGAGGCGCGGCGGGCAGATGGAAAAAGCGGGGTCTCTGGCCTCAGGGGCGGGCCGCGCCGGCCTCAGGGGCGGGCCAGCAGCGGCCGGCCGTCCGGATTTTCCGGCGTGCAGATGGCCGCGACGTAGGTCTGGTCGGCTTCGCGCCAGGTGCGGCTGGCCACGCCGGTGACGCTGCCCTTGCCCAGGCCGCCAGCGGCGTCGATCGCCATCATCTGGCCGGTGCACATCTTGTTGGTGTCGACGCAGCGGTTCAGGATCGCGTCGTACAGCGCCTTGTCGACACTGGCGTAGCGCCGCACCGGCTCGCGCTCGCTGGGCTTTTCCAGCTCGGTGTAGACCGCGCGGTCCAGCGGCGCGCCCTGGGCCTTGTTGCTGTCGACCCACTTGGTGAAGTCGGCGTCCGACAGGCCCTGGAACTTGAAGCGCATGTGCGAGAAGCCGGCACCGCTGTAGTTGGCCGAGAAGCCGTCGTACACGCCTGCCTGGTTGATCACCGCGTGCAACGAGGTTTCCATGCCGGGCATGGCGTAGATCTGGCCAGCCAGCGCGGGCACGTAGAACGAGTTCATCACCGTGGAGGCGGTGATCCGGAAGCGGATAGGGCGGTCCACCGGCGCGGCCAGTTCGTTGACCGTCGCAATGCCTTGCTCGGGATAGATGAACAGCCACTTCCAGTCCAGCGCCACGACCTGCACTTCCAGCGGCTTCACGTCGGCCGGCAGCGCGCGGGCGGCGTCGATGCGGTCCAGCGGGCGGTACGGATCCAGCTTGTGGGTGCTGATCCAGGTCAGCGCGCCCAGCGCGATGATGATCAGCAGCGGTGCACCCCAGATCAGCAACTCGAGTTTGGTCGAGTGGTCCCAGTCGGGCGTGTAGATTGCCTCCTGGTTGGACTGGCGGTAGCGCCACGCGAACAACAAGGTCAATGCGATCACCGGAATGATGATGATCAACATCAGCAGCGTGGACGTGACCACCAGCTGGGCTTGCTGGGCGGCAATGTCGCCCGAGGGCTTCATCACGACCAAGTTGCAGGCCGCCAGGGGCAGCGCAGCAAGCGCAGCAGCCAGGCGGGCGAGAGTTCTAGGCTTTGGGAACAACATCAGGAGAAACCAGACCAACGGGTAAACGACAGTTGTGCAGCGCGGCCGAATGTAAGCGGATTGCGCAAAACAAGCCATTGGACGTTTTGTCCAAGCCATGACCTTTCTTGCCGCAATGTCCGACTGTACTTTTTGTGGTAGGGACCCCGGGGTATCCCCAGGCGTTCAGTGCAGTGATTTCAACCTATAACACCTCATGAGCAGCACACCTACCCAAACTCTGTCGCACCCAGGCCTCTCAACGCCCAGCCGCGGCCATGTGCCGATGGTGGACCACCAGAACGAGCCGAGCGTCGCCCCTGGCGACATCGCGGTCGGCGTGGTCATCGGACGCGCCTCGGAATACTTCGACTTCTTTGTCTACGGCATCGCCTCGGTGCTGGTCTTCCCGTCGCTGTTTTTCCCGTTCGTGGACCGACTGGAAGGCACCTTGCTGGCATTTGCGCTGTTCGCAGCCGCTTTTGTCGTGCGGCCCGCAGGCACGCTGATCGGCATGCAGATCCAGCGCCGCTTCGGCCGCAGCACCAAGCTGACGGTCGCGCTGTTCCTGCTGGGCACGTCCACTGCGGTGATGGCCTTGCTGCCGAGCTACGAGCAGGCGGGCACGATGGCCATCGTGCTGCTGGCGCTGTGCCGGCTCGGCCAGGGACTGGCAATGGGCGGCTCCTGGGACGGCCTGCCCTCGCTGCTGGCCATGAATGCGCCCGCAGGCAGGCGCGGCTGGTACGCGATGCTGGGCCAGCTGGGTGCACCGCTGGGCTTCCTGATCGCCTGCAGCCTGTTCGCCTACCTGTGGAACGGCCTGACGACGGTGGACTTCCTGAGCTGGGGCTGGCGCTACCCGTTCTTCGCGGCCTTCGCGATCAACGTCGTCGCGCTGTTCGCCCGGCTGCGCCTGGTGGTGACCCATGAATACGAGCAGGAACTGCAGGCCCGGGAACTGGAACCCTGCAATGTGGCCGACCTGGTCGGGCTGCAAGGACCGAACCTGTTCATTGGCGCCTTTGCCCCGCTGGCCAGCTACGCGCTGTTCCACATCGTGACCATCTTCCCGCTGTCGTGGATCCTGCTGTATTCGCAACAGAACGTCGGCAGCTTCCTTTCGCTGCAGATCGTCGGCGCACTGCTGGCAGGCGCCGCGATGCTGCTGTCGGGCCGACTGGCCGACCGCATTGGCCGGCGCCGCACGCTGGGCCTGCTGGCCGGCCTGATCGCGGCATTCAGCCTGTTCATCCCCTTGCTGCTCAATGGCGGCAAGAGCGGACAGGACTTGTTCGTGCTGATCGGTTTTGCACTGCTGGGCCTGTCCTACGGCCAGGCCGCCGGCACCGTGACCTCGAACTTCCTGCCGCGCTTCCGCTACACCGGCGCTGCGCTGACCGCAGACCTGGCCTGGCTGATTGGCGCAGCCTTCGCGCCGCTGGTGGCACTCGGCCTGTCGGCCCGCTTCGGGCTGGTGTCGGTGACGGTCTACCTGCTGTCCGCGGCGGCCTGCACGCTGCTGGCGCTGCGCTTCAACCGCATGATGCGTGACAGCGGCGAATGAAAGCCGTGGGCATGCGCTCTTCGTGTCTGTGGGCAGCGAAACGGCCGCCCTCACCCTGTCACCTGCGCTTGCAAAAGTAGGCTTCGTCCTACAACCCGGCGCCGCGCAGGGGGCTAGACTTCTCACGGGGCCGACATCCTCCCTCCCTCCCTTTCAGTCGGCCTCTTTGGCACCCTCGCGGTGCCATTTCTTTTTGTGCCGCGCGTTTTGACTTTTCAAGCGGGAACGGGCGATGCAAATCACCTCCAATCGCCTCCCACCGGCCCAGCAGCTTGGCTGCTGTCCATTCCACCGGTTTTCCGAACGCACAAAGAAAAACGCCTCAGAGCCATGAGCTCTGAGGCGTTGATCTGAACCGAAGTTCTGGTGCGGCTGGCAGGATTCGAACCCACGACCCCTTGGTTCGTAGCCAAGTACTCTATCCAACTGAGCTACAGCCGCTTGCTGTTCGCTGAAGCTAGCAGTATATGCCGGATTAAACTTTCCGCGCAAGTGTTCGGCCGAAAAATTTGGGCACCTCGGCTGGGCGCCCCGCTGACGCCCCGCTGACGCCCCGGAGCGTACTGCCGCGACGCTGGCCAGACGGAGGCAGCGCCCACGAAACCTCACTGCGCCGTGACCTTGGCGGTGCGCACCACGCGGCCCCATTTCACGATGTCCGAATCGATCAGCTTCGCGAACTGCTCTGGCGTGCTCTGCAAGGGCTCCACGCCCAGCCTGGCGAACTGATCGCGCACATCGCTGCCCTGGGTGATGGCGGCGAGCTCACGGTTGAGCCGCAGCACCAGTTCGGGCGGCGTGGCTGCCGGCACCACGATGCCGAACCAGGACTCGGCCAGCAAGTCCGGCAGGCCCACCTCGGTGGCCGAAGGCACGTCCGGTGTCACAGGGGAGCGCTGCGCACTGGTGACCACCAGCCCGCGCAGCTTGCCCGCGCGGATCTGCGGCGCCAGGATGGCCACGGTGTCGGACGCCACCTGCACCTGGTTGCCCAGCAAGGCGGTGATGGCCTGCACGCTGCCGGCAAACGGCACGTGCAGCATGTCCACGCCGGCCTGTGCCTTCAGCAACTCGCCGGTCAGGTGGCAGGTCGTGCCATTGCCGCAGGAGGTGAAGGCCAGCGCGCCGGGTTGGCGCTTGGCCTCGGCGATCAGCTGCGGCAAGGTCTGGATGGGCGACGCGGCATTGACCGCGATGATGAACGCGGTCGAGGCCACCAGCCCCACCGGCGCGAAGCTCTTGACCGGGTCATAGGGCAGCTTGGCATGCAGCGCGGGGTTGATCGCGAGCTGGCCATTGGTTGCCAGCGACAAGGTGTAGCCGTCCGGTGCCGCCTGTGCAGCGGCCTGCGCCGCGACGATGGTGCCGGCGCCCGGCCGGTTCTCGACCACCACCGACTGCCCCAAGCGCTCACCCAGCTTGGCGGCCACCGCGCGGGCAATGACGTCGGCCGCGCCGCCAGGTGGGAATGGCACGATCAGGCGCAGCGGGCGGGCAGGCCAGGCGTCCGGTTGCGCCGCGGCTGGCTGGATGCCGAACGCCAGCAGCGCCAGCGCGCCGGCCAGGGCCAGCCGGCCCATTCGCCGCAGCGCAAAGCCTGGCGCCTTCTGCGGCGGGTTCAACAACAAGACGGCATCAACAAGGGAACGGGGGAAAACAGCAGTCACGCAACAGCTCCGGCCGCAGGCCAACGCTGCGGAATCGGAGCCACGTTACGGGCGCCAAACTTTCGTGGGAACTGATATTTATCGCCATCATCATGCGGGTTGCGCATGATGATGCGCCGACAAAATTGCGCGACCAAGCTCCGGGAGACTTACCGCGGCCCGGCCAGCAGTGCCAGCACTTTGCCGGTGACCAGCTCGCAGACGCGGCGCTCCGAATCCGCGGTCAGCCCGGCGATGTGCGGCGTGAGCAACAGGTTCGGCGGCGGCTCGGCGAAGGTGGAGCCGGCGGGCAAGGGTTCGGTGTCGAAAACGTCCAGTGCCGCGCCGTGCAGCCGGCCGGCGCGCAGCGCGTCCAGCAGCGCGGTGGTGTCCACCACGCCACCGCGCGCGGTGTTGATCAGCACCGCGTCGGGCTTCATGCGGGCCAACTGCTCGGCGCCGATCAGGCCGCGGGTCTCGGGTGTCAAAGGCAGGTGCAGGCTCAGCACGTCGCTCTGCGCCAGCATCTCGTCCAGCGACAGCAAGGGCACGCCGGCCAACTCGGGCAGGTGCTCGTCCGGCGCGCCCGTCGCCGAGGCGATCACCCGCATGCCGATGCCTTGCGCCAGGCTCGCGGTGAGCT
>Ga0307514_10002629_pt1 | contig 18348 bp, 24 predicted proteins | sample 16_EM_MG_FD_203088 | JGI IMG/M metagenome (GOLD analysis project Ga0307514, IMG submission 203088) | Populus trichocarpa ectomycorrhiza microbial communities from riparian zone in the Pacific Northwest, United States - 16_EM | ecosystem: Host-associated > Plants > Roots > Unclassified | place... | reverse complement strand
GAGGATTCCCATTAGTTCAGTGTCGTAAACGCTTTCCCTTGGGACCTGGGTACAGGATGCCCCTCCTATTTTAACGGGTGAAACTTTATAAGAACGAAAGGCAGCCAAGTAAATGATGTCTTTATCGAAGTATTTGAGTGACTCTTTGAGGCATTCCAAGACATTGAGCAAGCCTGTGTCATTATCGAATGGGGGGGCGATTGAAGGAATACGGGAAAACTGAGATGGAAGGATTGAGGTTCGGATATAACCATCCAGGAGCAGTGATGCCATACGGTATACTCGTTTCTGGGTTGGCCTCAACAATACACCTTCTGTTGTCAAAAAATTAGCAAGGTCCTCGTCGCTTTCAGGTAGCATCACATCTTCCAGATAACCAGCAAAGCGAGATCGGAGGAGGCGTAACGCAGGCTCTGCTGCAGGCTTCAGGAAGGAGTCTCGCATAGAACGAAATGTAGGATAGATAGAGATCGCAGCATACAGATCCGTTACAGGAAATCATTGCCAGTTTTCATAGGACAACGTCAAAGAGTGGTTTAACAATAACTGTAGCTTGTTGTGAATCAAGCGTCCACAAAGACAGACCATACCCGGATGACTAAACGAATATGAGCAATGACAACTTAATACGAGCAATGGAAAAGCACCCATTGGATCTGACCCATATATCTTCAACAACAGCGTCCTCTATCGTAATCCCCTGATCTTGAGCAAATTCATCAAACAATGACATCGTCTCCTCGGTGGTGAAATAGGGATTGTCAATACGGTTTGAGATGTTGAATGGCGAAATGGACGACTGAGACGGGTTTAAGAACAGGATATTGAAAGTGCCTGCCGCAATGATGGATTCAATCGCATAAGGTTCTGAGTTGTTTCTGGTTTCTCGGAGAGTGCGGAGAAAGTCATCTCGGACTTCCTCAGATGCAGAGTGCAATTCGCTGAGTTCGTCTATGAGAAGGACAACTCCTACGGCCCAATTCTTAGCGAGAAAAGCACCAAAAAAAGTTTGTTGAGACGTTATGGGAGGGATCGGATACTCATCAGATGCAACACGTGTCCCCCCGATACCTGGTTGGATTGCCAGGCCAATCGATGTCCAAAACTGATTGCGAGTTCCACGGTAGTCTAGCTGCTCAAACGAGAGGCTGACAAAAGGCAAGTTAAATGCAAAGCAGACAAATGCACCGTAACAATGGCTTACTACAATGCCTTGTAGTCCATCATCTCCAACTCTTTTTTGAGCCACAATAACCGTGTAGACTTCCCTGATGCCCGGGCACCCGAAAGTAACACAAATTGATGATTTTGCACAGCAGCCAGACAGTCATCGCTGGCTTTTTGCAGTCCTGGATCCAAGTAATAAGATCCTGACACGTCTATCTGACGAATTGCGCCATCCACTTTCCACTTCTTTGCTTCGGGGCGTTCCAAAAGGCGTCGTTTAGATGGCCTTCCCTCATCACTTGCGGGAGCGCCACGCGCCGCTGAGTTCAGTAAACCAACAACATGGAAAATGAGTAGAGGGGTGGAAGTGTGAGTACAATCAAGCTAATAAATAGACCCACACACCAGCCGAGCGCTTCGCGACGACGTGGATCTTCTTGTTCGCAGGTTGATGCGTCCAATACTTGGAGATCCGCTCCCACTCCTGTAGCTCTTCGGCACCGTTTTCACCAGCTTTGAACTTGCGTGTCCGAAGTGATTGCTTGGGGACGCCCTTGAGAGTTTCATCAACCTGAAAACGGATGGCGAGGTCAGCCGCAATGTTTACGCTCGACTCTAAACTGTAAATACGCACCTTCAAGACAGTCAGATCAGAAGCATTATAGTCTCGTAAGATCGTGATGTCTTTCTTCTTGTGGACGAGTTCCTTAAACTCTGCGATGTAACAGTCTTCAGTATCCACGAGAAAAACCGAGTCATCGCCTTCAACGAGACAGAAGAGTCGAAGAGACAAGTTGCCGCTCGTTGGGCACGAATTTTTAGCCTCAGCGGGGACTTCGCCAGTATTTTTTGTTCCCCCTCCCTGACTGGAATACATTTTATCTTGTCCTTGGGAGTTGGGAGAACTTGGGACCCGCTTTTTTAAAACACCGCCATGCTTCATCAAAGTTGTTTATCTGCAAGACACATTCCACACGATCACCAAAGAATGGACCACGTAAGGACTTGCTGGATTGAGAAAACATACCATTGACACATCTCAGCTGCAGGACATTGAAACAGGTCACAGGCTATCGCATTTGGATAGAGAGTCCGAGTCTGAGGTTACAGCTGATTGTATACTAAAGGATTTATATCTAATTATTTCTATTAGGTTTTTGGGAAGAGGGTGCTGTACATGACTGGTAAGAGCTCCGATCCAAGCGTGCTTGCTCATTCACAAAAACAACGTATGAGACATTACCATCAAGCATGCTGCGAAGGAAGGCAGGGAAATCTGCCTGAACGCCCTGCCAGCAATAATTCTGAAAATTGAACAGAGTAACATTTTGCGCGTGGAAACCATGCCTCCCAATATTGGCAGGCAGAATGGCTTTGTTGAACTGTACGTCAAGATGTTGATCTTCCTCTTCCTGAGCACCAACTCCTTTACCAGGCCGTTTGACACCGTGAAATGTGTCCTTAGCATCGGCGCAGATGAGCATTACATAGGGCACACCTTTATCACCAAAGCCGATCTGGATGATTTTACAAGTGGACGTAAGTCAGAACATCGTAAGTGAACTCCAATCTCAATCCTTGAAAGCTAACCCTGAGCTGCAACTTAAAGGATTTGGCAGGCAGATGACGACGGCAAATGACCTTCCATCTCATTGGATCACATTCACGGTTACCATAGTTAAACAATCTGGAGGTAAGCCAATCGTGCTTGCTATATATACAATTTGAAAATTTCATATACAAATGGCAGACGGCGATACCTTTGCTTCCGCAGAAAAGAACCAGTCTGAAAAGTTGGCCCTTGGGATATTTCTTCTTGGTAAGGACGTTCACTTTGTGACGGCTTCCTGAGGTATATTGAATTAATGACTTCAGTGGGCGATACAGATAGAGACCTCTTGGGCCATAAACTTCTTAATAAATGTGGAGATATCTTCCTAGAACGTTTTACCGAGAGGCGGGATCAACACAACCTCGATTGCTCCTTGAGATCCTACGACCTTGCTGCTCAAATGGTACCGACCAATCACCCCGACTATCTGGATTACCAGTTCGACGCTGCAACCATCTATTATAACCGATTCCAGTTATTGGAGAAAATTTCTGACATCGATCGGGCGCAATCGATGTTCGAGTCCGCGATCAACAGAACACCAGAAGGACATCCTAAATTACCTTCCCGGCTGTGGATACAAGTTCTCGCACATCAAGCTCGCTTCGAGTACACGAAATACGTTGAAGATTTATCCAGCGCAATATCTTCTCATCGAAAGCTAATCGAGTTGCTTCCGGAGAGTGACGCTGATCTTCCTGCGCATCTCAACAACCTCGGATTATCTTTGAAGAATCGCTTTGAACTGAACGGAGACAGTGTAGACATTGTTGATATTTCTGAAGCAATATCGCTGAACAGGAGAGCCATTCGACTGTTAACTGCTGGTGCTGGTGCGTTACCTGCAATTTTGCGTAATCTTGGTATCTTTTTGCAGCTGCACTTTGAACAGGGTGGAGATATTACAGATTTATCAGAGGCTATATCCTCTTTTCGAGATGCCATCAAACTTACTCCAGCAGCCAATACAGAACGGCTCCTGGAACGGCAGACTAGTCTTGCAGTCGCCTTAAAAACGCGCTTCGAAAACAGTGATGAAAACAGTGATATCTTAGAAGCTATTTCGCTCCTCGAGACAGTCATCAAGCTCACACCCAAGGGTCGCAATGAATTATCTGTCCGGCTGGGCAATCTAGGACTTGCCATGCTTTCCCGCTTTGAGCATGCTACCGGTGGACAAATCGCAGATTTATCAATATCAATATCGTCATTCCAACAAGCCATTGACTTAACACCCGATGGGGATCCAATTCTACCAGCTCGATTAAACAATCTCGGAAAGGCTTTGCGGCACCGGTTCGACTGCAGCACAAATTCAAAAGATTTGTCGAAAGCGGTATCACTACATCGAAGGGCAATTGAACTCGCCAATGGCAAGAACTCCCACTTGTGGCTCACAAACTTGGGTGTAACGTTGATAAGTTGCTTCGAGTGCAGCGGGGACATTGGTGAATTATCTGAAGCCGTATCGTCATTTCGGAAGGCCGTCATGCTCACTCCCCGTAACGATCCTTGTTTACCTCGCCGATTGAACAATTTGGGGTATACACTGCTACGTCGCTTCCAACACAATGGAGTTCTTGAGGACTTATCGGAAGCAATAACTTTGTTACAGAAAGCAACTGAGAGTTCCTCTACCACTTACCCCCGTTTCCATGTGGCTGCATTCATTAATAATCTCGCCCTTGCACTGCAAGAACGCTTTGAACTTACAGGAGACAGTGCGGATATAATCGAGGCCATAACACAACAACATAAGGCTATTGAGCTCACACCACCTGGACATGCTTACCTGCCATCACAAATGAACAGCCTTGGTCTCCTCCTACTCAACCGCTTTGACCACAGCAAAGACTTGGAAGATGTATCCGAGGCAATAACTTCATTTCAAGAGGCAGTTCGGCTCTCTCAAGGTCGTTCTTCGCTACCTGGGTGGCTCAATTACTTTGCTATTGCATTCCGGAAACGCTTTAAACTTACTGGGAACGTCGCGGACTTATCAGAAGCGATTTCGTCGCAAGAGGAGGCCATTCGGCTCACCCCAGAGGGGCATTCAGATTTATGTCGTTGGCACGACAGTCTTGGATGCTCTATGCAGGCTCTCTACACGCATACAAATGATAGGGCCCATATCACATCTGCTATCTCTCATTATCGCCAAGCAGCTGTCTCAAATACCGGAGTTCCATCTATTCGCCTAACTGCCGCTCGGAAATGGGCGCAATGTTCCCAGCAACACGATTCATCACAAACATTGGAGGCTTACGGTACTGCAATCAATCTCCTTTCCGAAACTGCGAGCATGAATATGCCAATGGAAGCTCGTCATGTTAGTCTCGGGAACGTGTCCAATTTGGCATCTGCTGCGGCTGCGGCTGCCTTCTCTTTCGAAAGAGTGGAATTGGCTTTCGAGTGGCTCGAACAAGGCCGTTGTATTGTCTGGACGCAGCTCAGTCAACTTCGCAATCCCCTACACGATCTTCGCGCAAAACGCCCAGATCTTGCTGAACGACTTCAGCTAGTATCGAGCAAGTTAGAAAAGTCAGGGTCCCGTGATCTTGGCGCATTGGCGATGACAGACTGCCCGAAGAAGAAAATATCATTGGAAGAAGAGGCAATCGAGCATATTAAACATGCGAATGAATGGAAGAAATTATTGGAAGAAATTCGTTGTGAGCCAGAGTTTAGCGATTTTCTTAGGGCTCGTAAATCTTCGGAGATCATGTCACTACTACCCCTGGATGGCCTAGTCGTTCTCATCAATGTTCATGAACATGAATGCCATGTACTATTGCTCATTCCTCTCTGTAGAGCTCCTGTTGCTATCCAGCTCCAACGTGTCAGCCACAAGTGGGCTGTGGACCTCCGGTCTCGCTTGATGGTCTGTCTATCGGCCGCCGGTGTATATCGAGCCGGACGCCTGAGCAGCAATACCTCTGCAAGTATACGGGATATCCTTCGCGCACTTTGGATAGACCTCGTTAAACCCATATTTGATGTTATCGGATTTCATGTATGTTGTCCCGCCATGCTCAATCATAGCTTCACAACACAGACACACATTGTAGGAACCTTCACAAAGTCATCGTCGCATCAGGTGGTGTGCAACTGGCCCCCTCGCATTTCTTCCCATTCATGCAGCAGGCATCTATGGAGAAGGTGGCGTCTGTGTCTCTGACTTCGCAGTATCCTCCTACATTCCCAAAATTGCTACACTCATTGAAACAACCAAAAAGACTTCAGGAGCAGCTCCTCGTATTCTACTTGTTAGTCAAGCGGAGGCCCCCGAACTGCCGTTAATTCCGGGAGCTGATACAGAGACAGAGAACCTCTTGGGGCTAGTGCAGGGATGTGGATGTGGTCTGGAAGCACAACGCCTCGCTGGAAAAGACGCTACCGTAAAAGGTATGAAGGAGGCAATGTCTTCCTATAGTTGGATTCACCTTGCCTGCCACGCGACGCAGCATCTGTCGAGGCCTCTGAAAAGTTCATTTCATCTGCTTGATGGACAACTTGATGTTTCAGAAATAATCAAACTGCAAGTTCCAAACGCTGATCTTGCCTTCCTTTCCGCGTGCCAAACGAGCACAGGAGACTCAGAGGTTCCAAACGAAGCCGTGCATCTTGCCGCTGGCATGTTGGCTGCAGGGTATAGGACCGTCATCTCAACGATGTGGTCGATCCAGGACGAATACGGTCCAGAAGTGGCGGAATCATTTTATTCATATCTTTTGAAGAGAGGAGGTGAGGATAGTGCCAGTGCTGCTCATGCGATTCACCATGCGACTCAGCGCCTTCGGAAGAAACTTGGGAATACAGACAAATCTTTGTTGGCCTGGGTGCCATATGTTCATTTTGGGATATGATTAGAATGTACTAGTATCTTACGCTGGGGAATCAACTCAATGGCTTCCATTACATTTTTCGAACTCCTTTACAACGCTTTCAAAGTTCACTTTCATGCTGCTTTCAGATCTCTTGGTATATGAGAGAATATCACAAACTCGCGAGCATATTGTGTTCGTAACACCATCGGTTCAAGCTATCGATTTCGACATAACAATGACAGAGACTACTAAAACGGGGAAAACACGTTGATAACTCTCTTCAGCATATTGATTTTACGTCTTGACCTCATTACCTACTCAGGCTCAGGCCATGGGTGGTCATCATTCGCATCAATATCATCGTCAACCTCGGCCGCTGTCGATTTCTCCATCCGCCTTGTAAATTCGTTCATATCCAGGTTCGTTGCTTGTCTGATCGCCTTGTCATAGCCACCCTTCTCGTCGACTGGAAGTTCTGAATCCCAATTGATATCAGGTCCCGTCCACCCGCCATTCAGATACACATAATTAAGAAATGAACGCCATAGTGGGTCAAGAGAAAGTACATCAGGGTCTCCGATCACGATAAGGAGGGCTTTCGCCCTCGTAACAGCAACTATAGGAGGTGATAAGTCAGCGCGTTCATGGGCCCGATCGAAACGTACCATTGAACCGACGGGGATTGGCAACGAAACCCAGAGTGTGGCGTACATCATACGAGACAAACTCTTTGGAGCTTCTTACCGTCGAAAGAATGATGACTTTGCGTTCCTGATGTGATGTGAGTACAATTATTCATTGTCTAAACAACAAACGAAGACATACCTGCCCTTGGAATTCCTCCACAGATCCAACCTTGATCCCTTTAGAAACACCCTGTGTTCCTGCCCTCAGCTTGCGGCATTGTGCATGATAAGGAGTTATGATGCCAATGTCAGAATCGACTGCAACGCTGGGATAAATACAATGTCGGACAATCCAATATAAGCATACCAGTCTTGAAGCGTTTATCTTCCTTCAGTTGCTGGACATACCATTTGACTTGCGAAACTTCGTCGATATTGAAGAATGAGGGAGAAGACGCTTCTCGGTCGTCTTTGCCAGAAACCGCATGAAAAATGATAGGAAACTTCTTTTTCGGCAAATGAGGGGAGTGGACGTAGTAATTGATTGTGGAGGTTTCACCACAGGGTTCCAGGTCGTTTCCGTAGAATCGTTCGTTCGGGAATTTCAAGATAGAGGGGTGCGATCGGAAATTCTTAGTCAACTTGACAAGACTGCGGAAAGAGAATGGTTCAGAGCAAGAAACAGTGATGAAAAAGATAACGACCTCTTGCCATAACCAGTTGTCGGGTTGTATGCATCCCGTTCCATGAGTCTTTCAAGGTAACTAGTCTCAAAACCCAAATCCTTCGCAACTCCGGAACGAATTATCGGTCCAAGTTGTTTTGGATCGCCAGAAAGAACGATGTTGGTTCTGGGATCTGCCATCAATTTGATAGAGACAAAAGCCTCGGGTTCTGTGGCGTATCCAGCCTCATCGATGAAGATATGGCTGAAATGACCTCGAGACATTCCAATGCCGTGCATGACAGATGCGGAAACAGCTGTTGTGACAATAACACAGAATGCCTTCATCCTAGCCATAGATGGTACAGACATATGACCATCGGGATTGGCATAAGAAAAGCCTTTAAGTTCGTCCGGAACCTGTTCTTTAAACCTTGAAGGTGCATAAAAGCGGAAGAGTTCGTCCGTGTTGAGACCAGGATCAGTACGAGTACCAACCAAGCGAGATGCAATCAGGTCTGCAGCAGAATTGCTTGGCGCACAAGCAAGTATTTTCACCTGACCGTCTCTCGCCAAGACCTGTCTGATAGCCTCTACGATAGTCACAGTTTTGCCTGTTCCCGGACTATGAGAAAAGATTAGAAGGAATATTTTAGAAAATAAAAAGATATATTGTCATACGGGCCGAATACAATAAACGGCAAAGATCCAGGGCGTGCAGTTAGGATCGATATCACAGCTTGGAGCTGAGGAGCATTGGAAGAGATCAAAGAGTTGTAAACCCGAACTGAAACATCATTCTGAGTCTTGACTGGAGAAGTTGAGAGGTGTTTAATCAACGGGAACAAGACACGATCTTCAGTGAACGCGGTATTCATGGCCATATGTTGCCGACACAGTGGAATACGATTTAACTTGAACCTGACGTGATATGTTCTCTCGGGTGTATGCTTCCGAGCGAAGCTCCCGTGGAAGCAAAGACCAACTTGGTCCCTTTGCACTGCGTGAACATGTCCTTCGAACCATTTGTCGTCTGCCAAGCCGTTCTCCTGGACGAGCATGCGATCACCTGCACCGGGTTTGTTAACGTTGGGATAGAAAGATGCAGGGTCACCTTACCCATCAAGACGCTCGGCCGTTTTTCAGCCAAGCCAGGTACACGAAGGCTAGTCCAAAGCATGTCAATCAAATAGCCGACCTGCAGCAGACATACACTCACTAGAAATAGTTGTTGTTCCGTGTGAGGATGGCGTCATGGATATCATAACGTTCTAAATCCAATCTACAAGGGAGAATTTTTTTGAATTGCGTTAAAATTCTGTATACGAAAGATGACGCACTCAGCTTGATGTTCCTCTGCCCAAAGCAATTGTTTAAAGTATGGCCCATATGATTTGGAGTCAAGAACACCTGGCAAGAATCTCTTTCTTATCTGAGAAACAATTTGAGCTGTACCGTCTGGACTGGAAAGGACAGACGCAAGACGTGAAGGGATGGCGGCTCTCGGTAATTTCACAGTATAAGGAATTGCATTCAGCGCAGGGGGCTTGACACCTTCAACAAACTTTTTTATGGGTTTGCTCGTAGATCTGGTTCGAGGGGTATACGGCACTTTCGGCGCAAGAGCCTCGTGGTCGGCGGCATTGCCCACTATGGCGCGAAGCGCCCGGCTTATGATGAAATGCTGCTTTAGTTGCGAGTCCTCAAAAACAAACTCTACACGATCCTCGTAGCGTCCGATGAAGCTGTGCTTAAGTTCTATCACGACGGACAGCGGGCGTGTGATGCTAATCTCGAAGGGACTAGACTTGGATGTAGTAGTCACCGACCATCTGTTCAAATTATTTGAACACCGACTTGGAAGATGAAAGTTCACAAGACTCACGCTGATTGTTTTGCCTTGGAACCTAGGGAAGAGGCTAGTTGGATTTTCACCAATTTCGTGTGAGAGAGCTGGGTTGTAGTGATAGAAGCTGAAACTTTTTTTCCAGCTGTTGCTACATCAGGTCCAACAAAGCCGAGGTTGAATGCACCAATTATAGCCACGCCATTCTTGTCCTTTTCTGCATCCTCTACAGCCGAGCGATACTTCACGTAATTCTCCTTCGACTTGTGTTTGTTGGTATTCACGTGGTTGTTCCAATGAAACGAGAGGACCGTCGTTTGGCAAAAGTCGCAAAACTGGGCTTGGGCCGTCGTAATCCCTGATTGTGGTTCAACGGCAAGCGGCGCTGTACTCGCTCGCACATTTTTCTTGTGTCTTTTGGTTGTCAAGTGCTGATCCCAGCCTGCGGGACCACCATAGACGTTGAGGTTGCAAAGTGGGCAGGATACGACTTGAGACTTGGAAGACCCTTCCCTGTGCTGTTTGCTCGTAATGTGCATTTGAAATTCATTCACACTTGAGAAAACCCGCCCGCAAGGCTCGCAAACCGTTACATTGTGTTCATGTGGGCATGAAGAGACCGAGCAGGTTCCATTTGCAATGATGTTGGGACAATTCCCCATGAGCGCAAGTGTACGTCGTGGAAGGAAGAGGAAAATAACAGCTTACGAAACACCGTGACATTGTCTGACTGACTTCAAGTTTGACCTCATCACACTTGCATTAATCTCCCAGTTCAAGCAGGTAAATTCTCGCGTTCGGGCCAACGAGACAACCTTCTTTCATCATCTAAACCAGCCCTGAAAGGCAGTCGAAACCAAAGACATTCGGTGTGAACCCTGAGAAAAGGTGTTCAGTATGACTAACACGGGCGCTTAAAATTTACTAACGCGGATAAGTATTTCGATGTCGACTAGGACTCAAACCGGTGGGGTGCAAATATCAACATCTTTGAAGACCATAAGCAGGAGGTGAAAGCCAGAAAGACGTCTTGTAAAGTGCGTAGATCAGGAAATAAAATATACGAAGGGAAAGTCTACAAAATAGCATGACACTATGAGAAGAGCTTGCTAACCGAAGTATTGCCTTCTTGGTTCTTCTTCAACACCTACTTGAACAGTCAAGGTCGTTTCAGGATCCAGAAAAAGAAAAAGCCAAACCTTGGCAACTGCAAATTTGAAGTCTTCTTGTGTAACATGTTGTCTCCGTTCACGAAGCCAATACATGCCTGCTTCCGTACAGATACCGCGAACTTCAGCTCCAGAATACTGTCCCATTTTCTCCGCGAGTGCACGATGATTAATACCTCGTTGCAAGGACATCTACAGGGATTGGGATATCAAGTTCAATATCGAAAAAAAATTAGATGACATAACTTACGCGAGTCGATGCGACCCGGTGGAGGAAATTCAATCTTACAATCAATTTTCGGCCGGGCCGCAAAAGAGCGGCGTCGAGAATATCTGAAAACGCGTTTATTTCATACTATGCCAACTCTAGAAGAACATGTAACTTACCGATACGATTCGTAGCCATGATTACCTTGATATTCTTTGTCAACTCGAATCCATCTAGCTGGTTCAACAACTCCAACATCGTCCTTTGCACCTCCGAAACCCCCCCTCCGCCTCGTGAGCTACCGATAGAATCAATCAATGTCAACAACTTTAGTGTGGAATATTAGCTTTTATGAAGTATTCAAGGGGACATACTGTATTTCCCTTCAGATTGCACCGCAAGGTCTGCCAGTCTTTGTACCGGTATCGACCAAATCATTGCGGCAGGGTTCTGTCAAACATCGTGATGGTTAGGTAGATGGATGTGTGATCCATTGAATATGCGAAGCACCTTCGATGTGATGCGATAGTGAGATAACGGAGATGAAATATGCACTGCGATGCGCAGTACGCGGAGGGGAATCGAACATGGCAGACTCCAGCTATTCAACCAAGGTCTGCCAGTCTTTGTACCGGTATCGCCCAAATCAGAGTTTGCGGCAAGGTCCTGTCAAACGCAAATCTTTCATCGTGATAGTTAGGTAGATGGATGTGTGATAGACACGGAGATGAAACCATTGAATATGTGAAGCACCTTCTATGTGATGCGATAGCGATGCGCAGTACGCGAAGGGGAATCGAACATGGCTAGCAGAATACTATAAGAGGATTGGCTGATAACCTAACGCCAACGCCTCCCCTCCAGCAGAACAACCGTGGGCTTTCATACACGGAAAGGCGAGACAGCCCACCTTTCAGTGAGACTGTCATGAATGCGAGAAACAAAACATTTACCCCCTTTACTTTCACAGACATCAACCTACCATACGAATCCCCCAGTTCTCGACAACATGGGTGCAGCCATTTCTGCCGTCGTCATGGCCGTTCTTCCGCCTGTAATAATTGGCTTGGTTAATCTATTTAGAGACAATAAACCAGAGCCGAATCCAGTGGTTTCGCAAATCAAGGAAGCTATTCAGCAACCATCTGCCTATGTCCAAGGGCGCTGGCCGTTTGCAATGACCCCGGAGAGATGGCCAACAGCAGAGGAATTTGACAGTGCAATGAAACGTATTCAAGATCAAGGGGGAAACGAGGAACGTCTTCATTTTGGCATCTCTGGAGTGGTGAAGAGTGGGAAGTCATCTCTTCTCAACTCTTTCCGCGGCCTCACCCCGAGAGACCATGGCGCTGCAGGGGTTGGACCTAGTGAAAAGACCCGCTATATTACTCCTTACGCTGACCCCCGTTCCGACTATCCTTTCGTCTGGTACGATATTGCGGGTTTCGATACCAAATCAGCTCCAGCCGACAACTATTTCAACCAACATGGGCTCTTCGCATTAGATTGCATCCTCATCCTTATCAAGGATAGCTTCCGTAAATCTGATGCAGCGATGATCAAACAATGCCGCAACCTCAGTATTCCCACCTACATCGTTCGCTCATTCTCTGATCATCATATCCGTAACATCGAGGATGACACTGGGGACTCGTACGAAGACGCTCGTGCCGAGTATATTCGAGACGCAGAGAAAAACGTGAGAGAAGGTCTTGCTGACTTCCAGTTGGGTGGGCAGCGACTCTACCTCGTCAATCGCCAAGTGATGCTTGCTGTGGTTGGTGGGAGAAGCAAGCCAGACGGGATGATTCACGAAGCGGAGCTTCTGGAAGATGTGCTGCAGGAGTGCCAAAAGAGGCGATTGCCAAAGGTACCAAAGGTACAGTAGGAGATCGAATAGTTACCACAGGTCTCTGTGCTGTTACAATATTCTCGCATTCTCTATGATCTATTGAATCTATGTTCCCGTGTTGTCTACGCCTCTCGTATATCCCTGCAGGTATAAATTAGCATCTGGTCTACGTTTTCATAAGGAATCACTTACGCAGTTGAAGGGACATCCAGAGTTTCTAGCTTAAATCTCTCCAACGAGTACCCTTAGATTCATCTGTGGTCCGCAGCGGTTCAAGTTAGAAGTGATTCAGTCCCGCCATGGCAGTTCCCGAAATGCAATTCCCCTTTGTCAGCTATCGAGCGAATGCTCTCGCTCTACTTTGCAATTGACCCTCTATACATGGTGCTTGTTCTGGATTTGACTCCCCTCATACATGTATGGGTTGTTGCCGAATCCCTCAAAGACGGGAAACAAAGCCAAAGGAAAAACTCAAGCAAGGAAACCTCATGATCAGTGTGCACTCATTAATGAAATGCTTCGACGTTTCGACTGATTTTTTACCCATATCACTTCCTGTGGCGGGCGTGGTCTCGGAGTCGGCAGATCGTGACACCCGATTGAACGAGAAATTGGCAAACAAAAAAAGCTGAAAGGCACCTGTCGACAGTCCGACAAGCGGTAGAACAACTCTCCTAAAGAATCATCATGAGTTGCGTCTCAGCTGTATGACATTTCCCACTCATCCCAATTAGAAGGTTAATGAGTGTGAAGGTACGGGAATATTAGCTGAGCAAAGTTTCCCGCCCGGCTCAATTGTGCTCTCCGTACCGAACTGAGCTTGCTCCGCTCAGTCCTAACCCAACCTCTCAGTCCTACAATGAATATGATTCGAGGCTGGATCTAAATTGTTCCGAACGCGCGCTCGAAACCTGGAATAGGAGAAACTACAATTTCTTTGTAAGTTCAGTCGTTTTCTCTCTACAATCCCAAAAACTTCAGGCTCTTTTTTATGACTATAGATGACCTGAGCCGTCCCTTCAGCCGCACGACGACACAACGAGGAGGCCTGAAGGGTTTTACCCTCTTGCATCATCTCCCTTTCGATGCGAGGAGGCAAATGGTTTTTCATCATATTTATAACACCTTTTCTAAGTTTGAAGGAGATTACCGCGTTTCTGGCGTGCTAAAGCGAAGCTTCGACTCTTATGGTCTTGTTATTGGTAGCTCACTCATCAGTTCTCCCAATAAAATTATGTTTTCTGACTCGTGTTTACCAATACACCAGCTCACGTTCTTCAAAGCAGGCTGCTGCTTGCGAGCGCCCACCCGCATTACATATGTCTTGCAATCACCTCCATCTGGATCGCTCCTTCACATCTCGCAGAAGCTCCGCTTCGTGAATCATGCCGTTTGGCATGATTCTCCCACCAACCAGGGCGAGCATCGCATGGCGATTGACGAGGTAGAGTCGCTGCCCATTCAACTGGAAGTCAGCAAGACCTTGTCTCACGTTTTCCTCTGCGTCTCGAATATACTCGGCACGAGCGTCTTCGTACGAGGCCCCACTGTCATCCACGATGTTCCTGATATGGTGATCAGAGAATGAGCGGACGATGAAGGTGGGAATGCTGTGGTTGTGGCATTGTTTGATCAGTGTTGCATCGGATTCACGGAAGCTATCCTTGATGAGAATCAGGATGAAGTTCAATGTGCAGAGTCTATGGTTGTGGAAATAGTTGTCGGCTGGAGCAGAAGCGGTATCGAAACCCGCAATGTCATACCAGGCGAAAGGATAGTCGTAACGGGCGTCGTTGTAACGGTTGACACCGATGGTGGTTTCACAGGACCCAACCATTGCAGCGTTAGGGTCTCTCGGGGTGAGGCCGCGGAAAGAGTTGAGAAGAGATGACTTCCCGCTCTTCACCACTCCAGAGACGCCAACATGAAGAAGCTTACGGGGTGCCTCGGAAGAATTTGACTGGCCCATGATAGGTTGATGTCTGTAAGAGCAAAGAGGTAAGTGTTTTGTTCCTTGCATTCGCAACACTCTTACCGAGAAGGTGGTCGTTCTGCTGTAATGGAGGAGGCGTTGAGGTTAGGGAACCAGTCGATGTTTAAGTGAGCTTTTTTAATTAACCAATTAGACCCAAATGCTCTGATCGATTGGCCTCCCGTTCCAACGTCTCCTACACATGACATTTCATCTCCGTGTCACCACCTGGTAAGGTCATCCACTTTCTACGGACGTTCCCAATATGGAAAGCATCTAAGAAAGTTTATCACTTAAGATTGGGGGTGAGTTTGGGCATTATTGCTCTTCTTGGACTTCACTTTAGGAAGACGAAAACGATTTTGGAATATCGGACTGTGGTAACTATTCGATCTCCTATTGTATGTTTCGCAATCGCCTCTTTTTGCACTCCTGCAGCACATCTTGCAGAAGTTCCGCTTCGTGAATCATCTGTCTATCATGCTTTTCCCACCAACCAGGGCAAGCATCCCATGGCGATTGACGAGGTAGAGTCGCTGCCCAACCAATTGGAAGTCAGCAAGACCTTTTCTCACGTTTTCCTCTGCGTCTCGAATGTACTCGGCACGAGCGTCTTCGTACGAGGCCCCACTGTCATCAGGAACTTCCTGATGTGTTGATCAGAGAATGAGCGGACGATGTAGGTGGGAATGCTGAGCTTTCGGCATTGTTTGATCATCGCTGCATCAAATGTACGGAAGCTATCCTTGATGAGGATGAGGATGCAATCTAATGCGAAGAGCCCATGTTGGTTGAAATAGTTGTCGGCTGGAGCTGATTTGGTATCGAAACCCGCAATGTCGTACCAAGAGAAAGGGTATTTGGAACGGGGGTAATCGTAACGATTGATACCGGTGGTTTCTTCACTTGATGCAACCTTTGCAGCCTTGAGGTCTTTCGGCTCGAGGCCACGGGAAGAATTGAGAAGAGATGACTTCCCACTCCAGAGACGCCAAAATGAAGGTTCCCCTCTTGAGTGCAGTTCATCGCACGGTCAAATTCCTCCTCTGTTGGCCATCTCTCTGGAGTCATTGCATACGGCCAGCGTCGCTGGACAGCGGCAGATGGTTGCTGAATGGCTTCCTTGAGTTGCGAAACCACCGGATTCGGGCCAGGTTTATTGTTTATGAATAGTCCAATCAGGCCTACTACCACGAAATGATTGAAACGGCTGCACGTTGTTGAGGATATCAATCTGTTTATGCTGTAAGGTAAAGGGGGTAAGTGTTTGTTTCTCGCATTCAGGGTCTTACTGAAAGGTGGGTTGTCTCGACTTGTGCGTGAGGGACCTCTGTTTCTGCTGCGAGGGGAGAAGGCGTTGACGTTGACGTTCGGCGACCAGCAAACTCTCTTATAGTCGATTAGCTCAGGCTTCTGTTAGCCAATTACACGGTCTTCAACTGCCGTATTCGCGTGTGCTGCGCACATAGCATATTATGACATTCCAATCTTCATCTCCGTTATCTAAGTGCTCACAATCGCGATGTGCTTCATAAAAATCGAGGTTCTTAACCAGCTGCTTGGGTGGAGTCAAGCCCAGACCACATAGTCCCGTTCCGCCACCTCCATGTTTTTCAACTTTTAGGTAGTGTTTGGATGCAGTAGATCCTGAATCGGAACCTACAGTAGACGGTCGTAGCCAGTATAACACGGAGCGCGAACTCCCAATATAATTATACACTGTACCGTAAGATTGTGTTCAGGTTCCATTATAATAATGTTGGGACCTTATCACACAATGCTCCCAGTTCAAGCAGGCAACATTGTGGCGTTCGGGCCAACAAGACAACCCTGAAATTTTGAACCCTGAAAAGGTAGTAGGGGCGCTTAAACTTTACGAACTCGGATACCGATCTAGTCATAAGTATTTCGATGTCGACAAGGATTCAAGCCAGTAGCCCGTCCAATGGATGCAAATACACACATTTCAAAACCCATAATCGTCTTGTCAAGTGCGTAGATCAGGAAATAAAATATACGAAGGGAAAGTCTACAAAATAGCGTGATACTATGAGAAGAGTTTGTTAACCGAAGTATTGCCTTCTTGGTTCTTCTTCAACACCTAATTGAGCGGTCAAAATCGTTTCAGCATCCAGAGAAAGTAAAAGCCAAACCTTGGCAACTGCAAATTCGAAGTCTTCTTGTGTAACATGTTGTCTCCGTTCACGAAGCGCATACATGCCTGCTTCCGTACAGATACCGCGAACTTCAGCTCCAGAACACTGTCCCATTTTTTCCGCGAGTGCACGAAGATTAATATTTCGTTGCAAGGACATCTACAGGGAGAGGGATATCAAGTTCAACATCGAAAAAAATAATTAGATGACATACCTTACGCGAGTGGATGCGCAGGATAGCTACACGAGCTTCAGGACCCGGTGGAGGAAATTCAATCTTACGATCAATTCGGCCGGGCCGCAAAAGAGCGGCGTCGAGAATATCTGAGAATGCGTTTAGTTCATACTATGCCAGCTCTAGAAAAACATGTAACGTACCGATACGATTCGTAGCCATGATTACCTTGATATTCTTTGTCGATTCGAATCCATCTAGCTGGTTCAACAACTCCAACATCGTCCTCTGCACCTCCGAATCCCCTCCTCCACTTCCACTCTCGCCTCGCGAGCTACCGATAGAATCAATCTCGTCCATAAAGATGATGCTCGGTGCGTGTTCCCTCGCCATGACGAACAATTCGCGAACCATCCGACTGCCTTCTCCAATATACTTCTGCACCAACTCGCTTCCAGACACTCGGATAAATTTACAATCGGTATGATGAGCGACAGCACGTGCGAGCAGTGTCTTTCCCGTTCCTGGAGGACCGTACAGAAGGACGCCCTTTGGCTGTGCGATTCCGAGAGCTTCAAACAATTCAGGATGTTTCACAGGAAGTTCGATGACTTCCTTAATCTCTTTGATTTGCTTGTCGAGACCTCCCACCATTTCATATGTGCTGTCCGGGACCTTTTCAACCATCATGAGAGAAACTAGAGGATCGACTTTGTTGGGAAGAACTTTATGTAAAGTGTATGAATCTGAACGAAGGGCGACGCGTAACGTCGGTTTCAAAGCATTGATGTCGATTTCCGGATCAATGTCAACAACTTTAGTGTGGAGTATTAGCTTTTTATGCAGCATAAGACAATTCAAGGGAACGTACTGTATTTCCCTTCAGGTTGCACCTTAACCAAAACTTTAGTCTTGCCCATCACTTTGACCACTTCACCAACGTAGCTGCCAGGTTCGTGCAGCAATTGAAGCTCCTCTCGCAGAAGGCGTACTATTGAGTTGGGTCAGCATCTTTAACATTAATTGTTCAGCGGCGATGAGAAAGACTCACCTCTTGTGTTCAGGGCATTTCGC
>Ga0307514_10002628_pt1 | contig 18350 bp, 11 predicted proteins | sample 16_EM_MG_FD_203088 | JGI IMG/M metagenome (GOLD analysis project Ga0307514, IMG submission 203088) | Populus trichocarpa ectomycorrhiza microbial communities from riparian zone in the Pacific Northwest, United States - 16_EM | ecosystem: Host-associated > Plants > Roots > Unclassified | place... | reverse complement strand
GAGGGAGGGTGGGAAGAAGAGTAAGAAGGCATAGGGGTTGCTGGAGTTTTTTCCTTTGAGAAAGTGTTTACGGAAAAAAAGCGGCAGTAGAATGGGGAAGTGCTGGGTAGTGCATGTCTTTATTTTGAATATAGTGCGGGGGAGAGTATATATTGAGCTGAGCTGAGAGCCTTGCATTACCTGATCCTGAGTCCCAACGACCATAATTTTGGGTGTCCTTTCCATTTCCTTTGTGGATATGCTTGGTACACTAAGCAAAAATGACCGGAGGCGTTACAGTTGAAATATGAATTTGGCAGCGAGATCTGGAGAAGTTTTGAGGTGAATATTTATTTCTATTACTCTTTGGGTTGGGATTATTTGTGGGTTTTCTGCCTGGTATTATGATAGTGACCATATTCGCACAGCGAATCGTTGAGTGTATATGATACTTGGTTTATCGTGTAAAACCCGTGCACGAAGAAGTAGACATTGCATACACCGTGGCCATAGTATATATATATATAAGTATGTGAAGCTACAGTATTTATAAAATGGATATATGTTGGCGAGGATAGTTATAAATTTTTACTTGCAGCTTACCTGTACTATTCTCAAGTGGGAAATCATCACAGGAAGCCACAACTCTAGGTACAGGAAAATGATTGAGTCTGGTGGATTCAGGGTAAGTGCGTGCAAAGAGGGGCATTGCAAACGACCGTATATATAAATCCCTAAATATTATTATATATAATACATATGTTCCATGTGCTGCGGGAATGGGGCTGCCTCATAGCATAGTTTAGTAATGAAGCACTTTCTGCGCGTTAGAGTGGGGGTATAAAACCTTTGCTATAGAACAGCAACTTAGACGGTGCACTTGGGTTCAGGCTGGCGGGGATATGTGGATGTTATTCTGGTCTGATAGGGAAGGCACTGGGGTCAAAGGAGAGTTGATATGGTGGTATAGAGAGGGATACAGGGTGGCAGGTGGAGCAGGGTATATGCACCGAGGGCTAAAGTAGTGCTTGTTTTTTCTAATTCCTCCTGTCCGTACCCAATTGGTCTTTCCTGGAACGGGTGATGTTCCAGAGAAGGAGATCCATTACCTCTATTTTTAACTTTGGGTTTCTGATATGGTGAGGTCTACATACTATACTGCCTCAATGGTGCTTGGATATAGCTTTCTTGCGTATTTATTGGGGTTGATTCTAAACCCAGAAGCGACTTTAGCAATGTAGGCCCTCAACAACGTACTCTAGCCTTATATGATATACACAGTATAGTGAAAAGAGCGTTGGTAGGGCAGGGACTGGCTCGTGCGGGAGAGAGAGGCCACCTGGTCAACCAGGAGCTGCAGTCCATCGCCATACTCTAGATAGGGTGAATGCGATTAATGATTCTTAAAAAAAAAAAAAAAGAGCGTTGGTACCACGGATCGCGGACCTCTGGTGGTTGTGGGTCATTCAGGGGGTGGAAAGGGGAAGCCAATGGAGGAGGCAAGGCGGGATCCAGAGTGGTGCCGGGAGATGGTGAGGTTTCTCCGTTGTGGCGGTAGAGGAACATGTACGTAGTTAGCTAGGGGAGTAGGGAGCAGAGGCCGGCTCTGGGGTGGGATAACCTACACGCAGGTCCAGCCTCTTTACCAATAGTCTAGATAGACTGAATATGAGTAATGAATTCCCCCCACAAAAAGAAACAAAAAAGATCGTTGATTAATCTTCACAACTTATTGCATTAGTAGAATGTAAATTCGTGGTCAACTTTATCAAACAATCTTCGTATCTCTTATGGCTATCCTCCTGCAGACTCCCGAAATTAACATACTGGCTCCGTCTTCTCACTTCGCACTTCGGCATCTGTATAAAAGACAGTATACATGCTTCACAATGTGGGGCAGCTGGTATTATGGTAGCATAGCGAGATTGAGGGTAAGGGGCTGGATCGCTCGTTTTGGTGGTGGTCGTGCTCGTTTTCTTTGTGTTAGCTGGGAGGTATTATTTTTCGCTATGGGTTTTCATTTTGATTTTTACAATCAATCATTTACGCGCTGAATAAAGCTCTTTGCACACTTCGCAACGCATACGAGATACCTATTGGCTGGTATTTTGTACCTTCGCTTACGCTGTTACACTGTGATTAAACCTCTGGCGAAAGTAGGCAAGCTCTGAAGACTCTCCGGATATCAAATAGTTGCATTAGTCTGCTAGGGCTATTTGCGGCTTCCTCATAACGGGTTCCCACATTGATGGCATGGGCCTGGGCCTGCTACCACCCTTTTTTTTAGAGTTTTTTTTTTTATTTATTTAAAGAATCTAGAGTATGGCGATGGACTGCAGCTCCTGGGTTTACCAGGGGGGCCATTTTTTTTTTTTTTTTGAGTCTATACGCCTTTCCCCCGAAGGAGCCTTAGGCTATGAGGCGGAGGCCTACTACAGTCTCACTAACTTGCGCAGGCCAGGCCTAGGCGACATCACGTGAACCACATCGGCGTTGACAGTATTGTTGATATATCTCCGAGAACTGTTTCAAGGGTCCGTCGGGTCGGGCGGAAAAGGGGAATAGGGCATGGTGAGGTTTCCTCTTCAGGTTTACCCACATTTGTCATTCAATGCACTGATGTTTGCTGACAATAATTTCTGTGGGAATATGGAGAACTATATCCATATTTAAAATATGAGGATGGGAAATCAATAGACTTTAGTTCGGTGATTACTCCAATCCCGCTCTTGTAGCAGTAGTGACGGTACACTTTAAAGGCCAGTAAGAGGGTCCTTGCATATATAGAGTCCTTGGGATTTCCCGTATGCTACGCAAAGGGGATGTACCGCGGACAAATATCACTATATACCACTATCATAAATCTCGTAAATTTATTGGAGAAGGGGAGGTAAATATCGAGATATAAACCCATTCAATTCCCATATTGTCTACTACATACATTCTTGACCTGCAGGTATCGTTACTGTAGTGATTGCCCCGTACACTCTCGTGTCCTTGGGATACACACCACTCAACCAACACACGCTTGCTGAATGTTTCTAGTTTTATATTTGCGCACCTATAGCTATTAGTTACTGCTTCCATTTCTGTTATATATTCCCTAGAGCTGCACCAGCTCGGGTCCGTACTCCAGCTTTGAACATCACAATGTGTCTGGAGGACCTCAGGGGCTCCTCGGTGGCCTATTTTAGCCTATGTCTTCTCATTTCCCTCACGACCTCAGCTGCTTTCGTGGCTGCTCAAGATTCCACCAATGGCCCACCACGCCCAGATCCCACTGATATTGAACTATTCCCTACTTTCGGTCCAGCCCCTCGTACGAATACTACCTTCTCTCCAGGCCCCATGGCCACTTTACGTCCACCGTACACAAATACCAGTCACCCAATTAACCGACCTACGCTCACGAGACCCGACTCTGGAGCGACCATCACTTCTTGGACTACAGAGATTGTCACGACTACTTTCTGCCCTTGCGGCCCCGATTATGGATATGGCCATGAGACGGCGGTTGAAGGTTGTCATAATGGATATAGTGGCTGTAAGGGTGGCCCAGATTACGGAACCCCAGACTACCCAGAATCTGCCCAGGAGCCTCCCCATGATGGGGGTGATGGTGAGGAGGGGGAGGGCTGCTCAGGTGATGAATATGAGGGTGAAGGCTTGAGAGAATGCTATGGCCATGAAACGGGTTGTGGTAAGCATGAGTATGGCGCCCACGGCTGGGAGAAAAGGAGTGCCGATGATCAAGGTCTCAAGGGAAGTGTGTACAACTCCAAGGGAAAGAATAGCTATGGTGAGTATGACCGCAGGGGGAAGGATACTGGTAGTTATAGCCGCAAGGGGAGGGATGTTTATCTTCACAGTGGGAAGGGTGTTCACCACAAGGGGAAAGATAAAGGAGGTAACCGTGGGGTGAAGGAGCTTGAGGGTGTTCCTATCCGCAAAGGGAGTGGTGCCTATGGCCATAATCTCAAGGGTATCGATCACAAGGAAGCTCGACAACGTCGTGAGAAAACACCTGATGAGGGCTACCACTCCAAGAAGCCTCAGACTTACAAAGAGCATGGCCTGGCGTATGAACAACTGGAGTCGAAGTATGAGGGGAAGAGCCTATCTTATGGAGAACAGGGTCCTAATGACAAAGCGATTTCTGCCGCCCCTAAGCCATCTATTAAGCACTACCAGGTGACAGCTGTGGCTCACCATAAGCGCGAAAAACGCCAGCATGAGCATAAGCAACGGAGATGCACTAAAACAGGCGGGCCTAAATCAGCTGCTAGTGGCAGTCAAAAGCATGAACTAACTGGGGGGCCTACAGGCCCAGGGCAATGCTATGGTGGTTGTGGTGGACCAGGCTCAGCATCCGCCACGGCAGTGATCACAATAGCGCCCTCGGTGACGAAAATAATAATACACACAACAAGCCGTCTGCCTGTCAACTCTGGTTCACTGAACCCCCTCCCCCAAATAATCTATGCCCAGACTGAAACGGGAAGTGCTACAAGATCATTTGCTACAAGTACTTCAATGGCATTGAGCTCCCCAATGCCAACTTTCATTGCAGGTGCAGTGAGGCTTGGGCGTGAGGTGCAGATGACTGGGGGATGGGGCATGTTGGGAATTGTGGCTATCGGCTTCGGGCTGGGTGGACTGGTTTTCTAGGGTTACTTGTGGTTGGCGATTGCGGGCGGTGCACGTGGATCTGGTTTGCATGTTCTAATCGCTCATCAGGGCATGGGGGCCGTGAACTTACTTGTTGTTGATCTTCTTTGCCGTTCTAAAGTATAGGATTAGCTGTGCCAGGTTTGGACCGGTGTATTGTTGTAGCTGGCATCCCTAATATATAGCTCGAGTGTCTGGATCACCGTCACATGGATCCTTCTATACATGTCACTGGTATACTTATGCCCGAGCCAACTATAATCGATTGAGCGACCCGCCAACAGAACCAATGAGCTAGTGAGGTGACACTTAGATAGGCCTAGGTCATAATGCGACTGTCACTGATCCCACCGTATAGCCCGTTCATTGGGCTCGTTCGTTGGGCTGTACCTCAGCGCCGCAGCGCCATATGATGACTCTGTTCGAATTCTTATTCTGGCAGTACTGTCAACTGCAACCGCCTATTAGTTGATTGGTTTCACTTTACTGAATGCCCCACTACCTGACCTCGACCAGAAGGTACTGATTGGTATGACTTACATACAGCACAGACGTTATACCATCTACAAGGGCTGGCTGGGATGACTGCTAACGGGGGCCCCAGCCGATTGGGTCCTCTCTTACGTACGGACATCCACCCATGGGATAAACTCCGGAGTTGGAGTTTGGAGGGTGGAGAGTATGTGCTTTTACCCCTCGCTTACCGTTGGATATTATCTCTTAGCTGCTATTGGATACTGGTTAGTAGGCATTCCGCCCTGACTGGGGCTTATTCAGGAAGACAGGTTCCACTCACAATCTGAAGCACCCTTGAGGCCAAGCTGTAGAGTACCTGCAGAAGTGGACTCTACTCCTAGATAGATCGAGATATAGGTGGAAATCACAGCCACATGGCGGATATGGAAATGCGTCCTATACTAAGATCCTAGCTATAACGCGGCTTGCATGCATAATTTACATGCTCTTCACAAACCATTTCTGCCTTCAAAATAGGAGTACTGACCTGCCATAACTAGACCTTGGTTGTAGAAGTTATGTTATACTTATTAGGGAAACCAAAATATCCGAAGAAACTGCGGGTGGTGGAGAGGGCCACCAGTGAGGCAACTGCCGAAGGCCCAAGACTACCTACATACATCTCTCTAGCAGGCCCGCTTCACCTCTCAGGACTCGAGCCGGTGTGAAATACATGAGCGTTGAGCCTTGATCGACTAGACATCCAGATGAAAGCATTACAGCTATGGCTCGGTCATTGGTATGCATCGGCCATTAGTTAGGCAATTACTCTAGACAATTTCTACATATGCATCTATAGTGAGAGATGCCTGGAAAATCTAGAGCAACTGAAGACCTCTTAATGACTCCCCCCCAAAAAAAAATACCCTAGGGGTCTCCGCCTCATAGCCTAAGGCTTCCTTCGGAGGAAAGGCGTATGGACTCAAAGGAAAAAAAAAAAAAAAACCCCTAGGGGTCACAGGTTGGACTCCAGAACAAAAGTTATGGTGCAAACATATGTTCACTGGTGGCCAACTTGAAATTGAGCCCTTGGATTACATTGAGGCATAGCCTGGGTTTTCCGGCCAAGTCAGTCATTACAATTGGCTGATCAAAGACCCAGACCATCCCAGTCTCAAAACTCCGATGTGTCAGGCTGTTGATCACCCGGAGAAGAAGCTTGGGGAAGCAGCGAGTTGGGTCTGTTTTCGCTTCGCGGCTGTCTGGTGAGCTGGCAGGGCTCAGAGGTACCGCAGATTCTGATGCATAGTCAACGTTAAAGTTCGGGTTGAAATCCGCCCTAACTTATAAGTAGGGCTAGGGGAACATCTTACAGCAAAGAAGATTCGAATAAGAACATATGTAGCCCTCTAGAATTATGTAGATTCATGTCGCTGAACACCAAGGTATTCTACATTCTACCAGCGCCTTACGGACGCTATCGGCGACTACGAGGGTGTATCTCTAGGCAACTGTACGTACCGTTTCAGTGTTAGAAGTAGTATTCGGCTGCATTATAGAGACCAGTTTCGGGCACGAATATCAGGCCTGGTGTGTTGCACCAACTAGTACATGCGTATATATGTATGGATATCCATCAACCATATAGCCCACTTCTGTACTTGAATCATGAAATACTGCGCCTTCTCGAGCCCGGCTGTACATGTAGCTTGCATTAATGAATCTAGAAGACGCGGTACGTATACAAATCCAGCCCCAGTAGTACGACGGAAGTCCGCAGCTGGCACATTATCTTGCTGCCGAGATACATATATTCGTAAGGACACAGCTAACTGGTCTACTTATAAGCTTCCAATATTAATCCATTGAGCTAGACTAAAAAGTTGTATGGGCAACAGCCAAATGGTGAGTATGTAGCAGCTCAACAAGAGGCTGTATTGGGAAGCCTCCAGCTCTAGAGGAACAATACTTATTTCGGGACAGTACCCAGGCAAGCCGAGGTACTGTAGATCTATCGTCTCAGAGTTGATGATCCCCCACCCAACGTGACAGCTTTTGGTTTCATTGGTTTGAAAGACTTCATGGTCAAAACGTGGTTGGTTTAAGTATGTCTCAGGTGCAAAAAAACTCAGCAACAGATGCTCCTCATGTTACCGACTCTTCGATGCAGATGTTTCCCGGTTCCCACCCTCAGTGGAAACAGAGGCGACGAATAGTACTTCCATTCTTTTACCCAATCTATCCATATACATAATATAGCGGGGATTGAGGCATCTATGTGCGTGTAGAGCACGGAAAGGCACAACAAAATCTGTGGGCGATGTGTATGAAAGAAATTATATAGCACGAAATCTATCAACACTCCTGAAGCCGTGATGACTGGGTTCCCGGTTACGTGCATGGCTCAACGGTCTGCATCGAGCTAAACTCTACCATCAGCTAAACTGAGATGTCAAGATGGCTTTTTTTTGGATGTGGATATCTCTGATATGAACGAGACATCGGATGGACATATCACCTCGAATGACGGCATGTGTATGCTTGACAACGTCATTTCCCGTCCTCAGCACCGACCTTACCAGCCAGTACATACCTAATTTTCCGAGGTTTGGAGGACCAACAGCGAAAAGCAGCCATGCACCTCAACCCCTGTTTAAGTCTCTTTTGTGGCTATCTGTTGGTGGCAGGCCAATTAGCTTTCAGACACCCTTGAAGCCTGAGAAGCCTATCACTAAGTGGAGTAAAGCACTATGACGAAGCCCGAGCATCTCAGGGCCCTATGAAACCTCATGGGCCTGGGAGCTCTGATGAGTTGGCGTTACAAGACCATCAGGGATTTATTTGTGTGTAGGTATATGTAGAGTATGTACGTGTGCTCTAACAAGGTTCCATGCCCACGCCAGCGCGAGGGAGCGGCCCGACATTCGTCCCTCATTTTAGACTGATATACCGATGCCCTCTTGAGAGTAGTATTAACCCCGCTATTTGTCTTCATCGTATTCTGAAGTGTCTCACAGTCGCTAATATCTTGTACCAGCTATAGAGTAGCGCTATAGCTAGACATTTAAATTTGCAGTGAGGCTTGAAGGTTGCGCTTCCTGGATCTTGATTGGCGGCAATCCATCCCTCGCGTGTAATATCTTTACCGGTACAGAAGCCTCAATGTGTCCATAGTGGGTAAGTTTTGTTTTCATCCGTATTCGCCAGCTCACAGAGGCTGTACCCTCAATTTCCCTTTTCTCTGATTTGATTAGCACATGAACATGAACCACAGTGCCATGGGGAAAACCTGCCGAAACTCGAACGGCAATCTAAGGCAGCGCTGTGAGGGAGTGCTGCAAGCTGCAGTAGTGCTACTACGGCAGTGGACGTAACCCGAATTAAAACGATGCACCTGCACTGAATGCATCTCATGGCACTTGCTGAGATGACAAGCCTTGCGCCTGCATATAATCCTGTAGCAGACTAGAAGGTCAACAGGTCAAAAGACATTTGTAGAGATAGACTAATGATGGGATGGGGGTTGGAATATTGTGAATATTCAAAGGCGAATATTTAAACCATGAGCTCCACAAGCTTCATTCTCCAACAGACCAGTGTACCGCTCGGGAGTATTTAGACACAATCCTCCATCAATAGCATCGCCAATTGCACGTCAGGGAGCTCCCCAGACCTTGGACAGCGGCTGCGGGGTTACATATAAATACGCCACTCTACTGCCACTTCACTGGTGTCCCAAATATTCCGCTTTCACTAAATACCCACCCTTTGAGTCCATTTGCTATCGTACCAAGGATATCCAGACCTCTTGCCTAGCTATAACAGTACATTCGAAGGACTCCTTGACCACCGCCCGTTTGGAACTGTCCAGTTGGTTTACTCCGAGGATTACCTGGAAATATATATATCAGCTTCATCCTAGATAACAGACATCGCAGAAATGGCCACAGCAACCTTTGTCCCCAAAGGTCACAGAAACAATATGAACAGTTTTCCCCGCGTACCTCGCTCTGGTAGCCAAACCTGGGGTCCTAGTTCCAACCGAGAGTACAGCAATATGTACAATCAACTCCAGCATGCAGTTAACTATCAATATACTCACATGTAAGTCTCATCGTTACGGTGTTTTGTTTATGCCTTGTTGCATTTAAATATGAAACAGTTCTGATTCGGTGTATAGACCGGTAGCACAGGCTTTTTCTGCCCACATAACCAAGCAGATGGATTATAGCGTTCCATACCCTAGCACGAATAATGCGTAAGACAAACTCAGGCGTGTCATCATCATTCATGAAAATCCCCCGCTGATTATGGAACTTTACTTCGCAGTGTTTTCGACTTGCCAGTTTCATCGAACAGTAGTGCTCAGGGAAGCCCTCGGCCATTCGAAAACCGCAACAGCATCTCTTCCCAGGTTTTTGATGGCTCCTCGGAGGATGCTATTTCTACTGTTTCGTCCCCTAGCGACGATCTCAACGCGAATTGCTACTTTCCAGACCAGCCTACAGCAGAGAGGGGAAGTATTTCTCTCGAGCCAGGAGCATCTGTAAATACCAGTCCTCAATTTCCCCTCAGCCCGGTTTACCAGAAAGATTCCTCTCCACCATATTCTTTGAATAGATCCCGACAAGGTTCAACGAGTTTTTCAGTCCCTCAACATATTGTAACCGATCAACGTAGCTTGCAGAAGGGTACAGGCGACGAGTTGCCCGTTTCACCTACCAACCGCAGGGCGCAAAAGCAGCCAAGAACCCAGCGCCGCGGAGTCGGTCCACAAAAGGACTCCTTTTATAGGATTCCCGTCCCTGTAGCGTTCGTTGATGATGTCGCCGATGACGAAGGGGGAGTTGAGCCTCAAATGATGGCTACATTAAATGCCAGAGCGCAACTCAAGATTTGCAAGGAGGTGGACCAGGTTCTTCGCGATTGTCTATTCTGGTGGCTTGTTACATACAAGTTCGATATCCCCCGAAACCCGAGAGCCAGGGACATCGAAACCGCGGAGGACCGGGACTACGAGGGATTCTGCTTTATTGTGAATGATCTCACTGCAAAGAGGTGGGTACCCCGTGAAGCTGTGCACCATGAGAGAATCGCGGAACTTAATACCGTCCTTGCTGGCCCTTCGGAAATCCGCCACATGCTCGCCCATCCAGAGCGCCACCTCAAGTCTGACTGGAGGATGCTTGGGTTAATTGCTGCAGCAATTGAGGTCTGCAAGATTCTCCAGTACAGAAGTGGTCACCGCCAGCTGTTCCGCCTCTATCAAGCCACCGAGGCTCAAATTTGCCTAATGAAAGTCGAGAGGCAAGCTGCTATGGCAGACTGTTCCATCTCAAAGGATGAGAAGGATATGAAGTGATGGTACAGTGCACGGTGAGAAATGAGATATGTAAATAGGGAGAGAAGACATAACAACGAAAATCCGACAACGAAAAACCCATAACACTCGCTGAATCAATGCCGCCAGTCCGTCGAGCACCAAGCAGCTTCCAAGCCGATGAGCTGGCTAACCCAAACCTAGGGACAACGGTATATATACCAAGCGGTGAGCACCATCGGACGGCAGTACCAACCACTCTTGTTCGCCCCACATCACCACTCAGCAACTACATGCTCCTTCGGCCCCCCCTCGCTTCATCTTCCAGGGCCTCAGGTTTCATGCACGAGGATTTGAGTTGCACCAGCAAATACGCCAGCGACAGGACCCGGCGGCAATGAGGACTGCACCTACCTGGATTTGTGCCAGTCCCTCCATGGGCATGGCAGCTGCTTCGAGGGCAAAGAGGGAGTGTATATGTGGAGAGAGAGAGCAAGTGCCATTCGGGGTTCCTTGTTTCAAGATTCACACGTACATATTAGGATAGACTACAGCGTATAAGTACATAAAACCCATTATCTACCAATTGGCGGACACAAAAAATCGAGTCAAGGAAAAAGGTTTGGAGGAATTGTAAGGGTCAAGGGTGGAAAAAACGTGGGATGCAGGGTCGAGCTATAGGAATGATATTGCCAGATGGAGGAGGTACCAGGAGGCTTTTTTTTCATTTTCTTTTGCTCTTTCAGAGCATAGAGGTATCTGGGGCATACTCCCCGTGATTGGGCTTCTGCGCTATATCCGGAATCAGGTGTTCCGCGATTTTGTAAAACATGTTACATGGCTTCTGACGGAGGAGTATTTTTGCTGAGAATGGTCATCTGTGCACTTGGCTTGTTTGTTATTTTGGCTTTATGTTACGAGGCATTGTTCCTTACCTTCTAACAAGGTCAGAGGCAATAGTCTGCTAACCCATTTACGTATATGTTACCCTTTTGCGTCTTTTCCAGTCGGGGAAAGATGAGGAGTCTCTGTTCATACCCTGTAGCGTGCATGTGGCATATAGCTCTTTGGCTGTGTGTACAGCGACATCTCCAAGCGTCGCCCATTGATGTTAGGAGGATTTACCTGGGGTTTTTTTTTTTGAGTCTATACGCCTTTCCCCCGAAGGATTCACCTGGGGTTTGTGCCAGTATATGGACCGAAAAGGGCTCTGGACGGTGGAAAACAAAAATATCTGCATCGATCGGGAGTCGAACCCGAGCCAATTGCTTGGAAGGCAATTATCCTACCGTTGGACCATCGAAGCTTGACTTTATTATTACTGTTCAGATTGAACAATAGTAGGTATAATCCTACAGTTCTGCATTGGGAAGTTGCAGACGTCCTGGTATCTCATTGCCTCCCTCAAGTGACGGAAGGAGGCTCGGATATACGGTTGTGGAGTTTCCGGGGTGTGCAGCTCATTTGAAACATGCAGAAGCTATCCCATTGATAAGTTCACACGGCCAGGGGGTGGGGGATGCACGTGGTGATCGAGAAACTCGCCTGAAATCTGTGTCGGGATATAACTATATCTTCGATCGCAGGCCCCCCCAAAAGTAAGCAAGCCTATAATCCCTGGACGGACATGCAAACCGTTTCTTTCACTTAATGGGCTACAGTGATTTAATTAACAGAGATTGATCCTCGCGTTTGACTTGGTCAAATCAAAGCAACAGAATATTTTTTTACACCATAACCAGGGTATACATAGCTTAAGGAGATGGCGGGGCAGCCTAGGAGGGGGGGGGGTGACAATGGGAGATACCAGATAGCACGTCACCCACAAGCACAAATGGCTTTTGGAAAAATGGGCAGATGTGAGGTCATAGCACAGTCCAGTGAAAGAGATTAGAAGGATGCAGGTGAATCTGGGCCAAAGGTTACATCAATCAATTGCGGCCCCTCTCCCTCCATCCCTCTGATGCCCGGTTACAGGCACTAAAAAGTTTGGGAAATGAGCCCAACTGACATCACGTGGGTTGGGGCGATAAACTTATTCATCTATTGCATAAATTAGCGTCCCTTCAGGCCCTGCATTAGGATTTATCCTATATAACTCATCCTAAAGTATCGTCGCTTAAAGGCTGAGAGGACTTATATGGCAACCATAAACGAGATGCTATCTCTATAGCTCACCCTTCAATAGTATACTTCAACCCTCAAGGGCGCTCTCCATGTAAATCTCCCAGTCCCCATCAGAGCTAAAGTATCGACCTATGTCTGACGGAAGAAACAGAGCCTAGAAGATGTATTTGTTTTTCCGATCTACCCCAGAATCCCATATTCCGCTAAAGCTGTCTTCACCCTTTCCCTTAAAAATATTGTGTTCTTATTCTTATGACATATACAATCTGCAATTGTTTAATTAATATTCATATAGATTGAAAGTAGAGTATATTCAACCCCTGCAGTTTTTTTTTTGAGCCACATTACTGCATGCATTCAAGGAGCAGGAAGCATAGTTGTGTATCACCTGACTACATCAGACACACTCCGTCCGTATATGCTTAACATGGTTGGTGTCTCGGGCACCGCCCTGAGTCCACAGAAATGTAAATCTACGAAATTAAAGCTTCACATATACTGTCTAAATCTATTTGGAGTCACCTATTTCGTCACGTGTAAAATGATCTCAGTGCCAAGTGCTATTGGGTGCAGTCAGGTATATTTATTGGATATTTATCTCTGGAACCTCTTTAGCTGAGGGTTAAGTACTCACTACCAACATAGCCTGGCTACTGGAACAAGCAGTGCGCTTCTCATAGCACACCGGGTATGCACGGAAGGGCAGCCGAGCCCATCGGAAAGAAAAGATACTCCAAGAGGTGGAGCTTTTGCGGGCGAATCCGGAGGACGGGACTGCGATAAAAGTGCCCTGATAATGCCGACTACTTTATCTCTGTGCGGCATGCACCGACAGCACATAAAAGTACTTATGATTCCATCGGTCTCGGCTTTATCTGCGTAAAATTATGCAAGCACAAAAGCGATAAGTGCAGGGTCCGAGTCGATGCATACCCAAAGAGGAGACAGGTCCATCTACCGCTATTTACTCAGACTCTGCTGGACAAAGTTCTCTAGAATAGCGGCTGGGTCTACCAGGCAGTGCTTTAGGGGTATACCCACCCACTGGCTACCAGCGTACATATATACTATATGGGGTACAGGCTGCCTATAGCTAACCCTTCCTCAGGGCAACTGCATTGCATGTATAATTTTTCACATACAACAACCCATGAGGTGCACTCTACTCGTGATAACCTCCGGAAGCCGGATCAGGTATACCGTTCACTTCCATGGACGACCCACACCACCGAATGTGCCCAGGGGGTACATAGAGTAGGCTGCTTATAACTTGGTGTTAGAGGGTTGCCTATGGGTTTGTACGCCAGTAATCTTCGAAAATCAATCTCATTTTTATTTGACCAGAGAATTCACTAGCTGAATCCAATACTCCGTCATTACGTCTAAGTAGAGGGTCTCGATCTCGATCCGAACTACTTTATCAAAGAATTGGCTTTGTGCACCATTTTGCCTATCCCTGGTCATCAACTTACGTCGGCAGTTACATACATGCATCTTGACACAGTCACGGTACTTGCCAATCTTTCGGCCCTCGAACCTTCCCCCATAACTTAGATGCCGCAGACTGCTGTGCACCAATGCGGACTATCAATTAGAAGGCTTTATGAAACATGTAGTACGTAGACCTACTGAGACAATCAATTAACGTACTGTACTAGTCTGTACATATCTGTGCACGGAGTCCCTGTCTTCGCAAAAACTGACACGACATAGAGGACGCTGGAGCACGTGCAAGCTGTAAAGGTTGGTCAATCGCCGAGCTGCACGTGCAAGTTTATTTCGGTAAGGACCTACATAACAATGCATATGTAGTGCGTAGTTGTGGTGACATCCCGTGATTGGGGTGATAAACTGCACTCTGAGGTTGGCACTGGACTGGAGATGGATTTCCTGATCAAGTAACAACTGCCAGTTTGAGCCTGGCCACACATCGATGTCCCCAACCAACGCAGGTATCAATAATGAAGGTGCAGGTAGCTGAGCATGCACCTGTTGTCTTATTGTATCTCTCTGGATTGTGAGTACTTGAGGAATTTGCTGTGAATATGGTTGTGCTAAGTACTATACATAGTAGTAGTTAACGTCGATTATTAATACAGCTTGTGATTGTCAATGCCTTGGTGAGATTCTAAATCGAGTTTCCGCAGCCATATAGCGTCTGAGGAACTTGAGTTGGTTACCATGACAGGCTTCGATGATATCCAGCATCCAAATGGGGGAGGGTTATGTTACGGCAGTTGTGGCAATGGCATGGCTCAGTAAAAGATAGGCTACGTCTATTACAGAATAACACTGCAAAGCTCGTGTTGCTGGATAGGTGGATGGTATTGATGATATACGTACAAACTACATGCTATCATATGTTCGTGTTGCTATAGACGAAGAAGTAAAATTTTGGTCTTTCAAACGTTACCACAGATGGTTTCGTACAGGACTCATTCATCAAGCTGAGGCATTGAGGTGGGTATTGGTAGCTATGAATTCTGTAGCAGTGTGAAACCAAGTTAGAAGGATATAGCCGCAAACTACTACTACTTGATTCCTGCCTGCCCTTGAGCTGCTCTCTGGAACGCAACGTAAGAGATCTTGATACAATAGCTAGATTTGGGTAGCATTGTCACGTTAACTGCCACTAATCGATACCCCGGGGCCCAAAAGACTGCCTCATCTTTCGGAAGTTGAATCAAAATGCATGACACAAAGACTACCCTTAGTGGCTCGGAGTAAGATGTTGTGCTCACAATGCACAGGCACTTCTGGTCATCAATATTGGACTAGGGAAATTCTCACTGGATCGCAGTCTGGGCTGTGGTGTATCACTTCTCCAGCGCTGTTTCTCTGGAACATGTATATTTCTGCCCAGGTACCTCTTTGGCGGTACCCAATGGTGGCTGGTTTGCATATAATGGATATATAGCAGCCTGCATGCACAGGGTATACGGTATATGCGCCAGTCCCTGCGCCAGACGATCTCAATTTGATATCGATCTTAATCCCCTGCGAAGAAAATTTTGGCTGCAGTCAATCGAGATATGCAAGCTGTACAAAAACGATTGCACGGGGGCGGACAGTTTTGTCTGGTACCGCATGCATATCCGAGAGGGTGAAGAAAGTGTTTGGGGATATCGTGTTTGCTTGAAGCGAGACGTTAATTGCCCACAGGGGTTTCTTCCGGATACCCAGCCGGCATATGGCCCCTTGACCGCTATTTTTGTATTACACCAAGTTTTGTTATCCAAGCAGAGAGGAGTGCAAAGAGTTAAGTAAATGAGACATAAATTTGATACCTGAATTAGATGTTACTAGTATAGTGGCCTTCATATCTAGATCGTGATACACGCGTGGCCGATCTTTTGCAGTTACAGATTAGTTAAAACCAACAGCACACCATGTATTCTACCAAAATTAAGTGCTGCATTTGAAATACGTCTGGGGAAATGCCCGTTAGCTCATATAGAGCTATAATAGCATGCCCCTACCACTCTAATCCTAATCATTGTGCATACAGAACGGTCCGGCGGCATATGCATACTGTATCGGGAGGGCTAACTTTAATGTTAAGCTAGAAGCTTCCGCCTCATAGCCTTCGGGGGAAAGGCGTATAGACTCCAAAACAAAAAGCTAGAAGCTTGGGGGCTTCGACGGTGGGGAAATCCAGAAACTAATCACTTAGCGGATGAAGCATGCTGCCAATCCTATTGCTCTTCAAGAAGAAGAAGAGCCATCTTTTGGTGTAGAGGGAGCATTTACTCAGTAGAGGCTGACTGTGGAAACGCGGGTAGCCTGCCTGTATTATGATATTCAATATCATTCCACCATACAAAAATGCTTCTCGGACTTGAGCTGTGCCTTGTATAAGCAATATATCGATTTTTTTATGGCAGGAGGAACCAAGTTGTTTGCAGAGGCTGGTTGGCGGCGGACTGTAATCATGATTCGTACTTATGAGGTGGGCACTCGCAAATGATGGCTGCAGTATCTTTCAGTAATAAACTCAGGGTCAGGCCTACAGGTGATTGAGTTATATTCTACGTGCATGTTAAGAAAATTCAAGTTACCATTACTACTTGATAAACCCATTACCCTGAACTTCGGAACTGGCTTCAAATCTGGGCGTGCACATGACTCTTACATAGTCTCGAACCTAGGCTCTTCAAGTCTAAAAGGAGTTGGTCATTTTAGAGGAATGTCCTACTTAACATAAGCACAAATATGCTCACCTATTCACAGCCACAGCCTGTCTCCTCTGCAAAGTCAAAATCTCATTACCTTAATATGGCAATGTGATAGGAATCGCAATCAGAATTTAAGAGACCACAGCTTCGATCCCCTTGAAATTCTGGGGGCAAGGTGTCGACTATACCCACTTTCAGATCGCACAAAGTCTCTATTTTGGGCACCAACTATCAAGCAAGAATTAGCATTTATGCTTACTACGAATGCCCAGAAGGCCTATTATCCCTTTTCATTTCAAGTACCACGATCTGCGGTACTGTAAAACTTGAGGGTAATCGCGTAAGCAACAGAAGAATACCACGTGATGTCTACAAGTGGATTAGTTCTACTCTCTCAACCTCACCCCACTACCAGCTCTACCTCTAACTCACCATGGCTGCCTCTCCCCCCATCCCCATCACAATTCTCACCGGCTTCCTCGGCGCCGGCAAAACCACCCTCCTCCTCAACCTCCTCCCGCAGCTCCCTCCTCCACCTGGAACTCGCCTCTGCCTCCTCAAGAATGAATTTGGTTCTGTCGCAGTCGATTCCCGCCTCTTCGCCTCCGCAACCCCTAGTGCACAAGCCACGCCCCCCACCACTACCTCCGGGAGCCCCAGATCCGCAACACCGGCTCCCCTAGGTGTGTCCCCTGTGGCAGGAGTCCAGGAGTTATTAAATGGGTGTATTTGCTGCAATTTAGTTGGGCAGCTTGGCGATGCACTGGAGCATCTGAGGAGTACATACAACCCCACACGAATCGTCATCGAGACATCGGGCTCAGCATTCCCAGCTACACTCGCAATGGAGGTAAACCGGCTGTCGACCCTCTCAGCTTCTGGCACGGCAGGTTCTGCACCGAAATATTTCCTGGACGGGACGACCCTTGTGGTGGATTGCGAGAATTTCAAGGGCTATGAGGATACGAGTTATACCGCGAAGCTGCAAGCAGCGTATACAGATTTGGTGGTGCTAAACAAATGGGAGGATGTGGCTGAACGGAGGGTGGAGGATGTGGTGGATAGTATTAGGGGTGTCTGCGAAGATGTTCCCGTTGTGAGGAGCAGGAGGGGGTGGGTGGATAGGGAGGTATTGCTGGGGGTGGATAGGGGGCAGAGGGGGCTGCTGGATCCAAGGGAACATATTGGGGGGGAGGGGTGCAGCGCGGTGTGTACTCAGGTGGGGGGACATAAACATGAGCACAAACACGGGGAGAAGCATATGGACGAGGTTGATGTTCTCTCTGTCCGGTTACTGAGGGCTCAGGGGGATGGGTATTTGGATTACACAGCGCTGGAGAAACTCTTAACCACAGCACCGAAGGATGAGGTATATAGGATTAAAGCATTGATTAAACTCTCCAGAGCGCCCCCGAAGCCACCCGTTGCCGGGCCACAGGTGGGGGTGGTGGTCGTGGATGAGAATCAGGAAGGGGGATGGTTTATTCTGAATTGGGCGTTTAGGAGGTGGACAGTGACGAGGGTAGAGCATGAGGATGATGGAGGGGATGTGTGTGACCTGACGGTGGTGCTAGCGCAGGGAGAGGGGAGGAGGTGGAAGAAGAAGATTGAGGGAGGGGGTTGTG
>Ga0307514_10002627_pt1 | contig 18361 bp, 12 predicted proteins | sample 16_EM_MG_FD_203088 | JGI IMG/M metagenome (GOLD analysis project Ga0307514, IMG submission 203088) | Populus trichocarpa ectomycorrhiza microbial communities from riparian zone in the Pacific Northwest, United States - 16_EM | ecosystem: Host-associated > Plants > Roots > Unclassified | place... | reverse complement strand
CTCCTAATGACCAACATACCAACAGAAGACCCATCAGAGCTGGACTCTAGAAATACCGATACTAGAACGGACATAAAGGTGATTAGACGAGTGGATGCTCGAGTGGGGAGGGGTAGGAAATACCCTCGCCTCCACGTAAAGTTGCATACCACGTGATATGGTCTTGGCAAAGCACCGAATTTGGCAATATATCGGTAGAGGAGTAGGATATAAGTGTAGGATTTGCGCCCGCATTTAGAGTTCTGTTTTTCGTCAATCTTCACGGTTCAGAGAGCGCAATAGATAGCTATCCACTGTCTAGCAAGCCCGAAATATACCCCTTATTCATACAAATACTCCCACACTCTTCCACAATTACCTCACTCATACCTCGTAATTCTTACAAAGAGTACAGCCATGACAGAAGGGTCACGTGAATACTAGAGGAGACAGTCAGTGCTGCAGGAGTGATTATCTATTCATTATATGGTAGGGTAGGACTCACCAGGGGTCATACTACCACAACGGGGGGGTTGAACATGAGGTTGGTATCACCCAGTGGGTATGTGGATGATGAGCTGAGGCGCGAATATATGGAGAGGTATTTTGAGCCATATACTCACTCAATGGAGGGGTGCTGCTGAGGCTAGGGGGGGGCTACAGGACTCCCCCCCCCGCAGGAGGCCTTGATCAATAATGGCAGGTTGATATCATGAGGCTGATATCATGAGACTGACATACAAGCATGGCAAGCAGAGTGTGCGGATGTTGGACTAAGCACGTGGCTGCTGTTAAGGCTATTGAGGGATCGGAGCGCACTGGAAAGATCCCCTCGACCAAAACGACCACTCAAGCCTAACATCGATATAAATGCATGGTTGAGGCCTACGGGTGGGGTAGAAAGGGCGGGGGGGGGTTATCGGGGTGGTCATACTAGAGATGGGGAATATTGGATATTGGGTCGAGTTCCCTCCCATGTTGTATATAGAGCCTAGTTGATTCCATAATTGTATAATGTGCCGTACTTTTTGCCAGTAGCCCGGCCTATTCATCACTAGACTGGTCCCTTGATGAGTGGCCCTACTAATTGACTGGCCCGCCCAGTCAAGCTGGTCCGGTCTATTCAATAGGCCAGTCAAGAATTACGGAGGAAAGTTCTAACTAAATATATACTCCCGGCCATATTCTCAGGATGACTACCGGTTAAAAATAAAAAAATAAAAACCAAATATACATCATGACCCATTATCTATTTCACTTCGCTATCATTATCCTGGTTGTCCTGCCCTTGATGTTCTGCTGTCCGACTTGCTCCCTCCGCATCCACTCACTTTGGTATGGCCACTGCCTCGTACGGTAGTCGCCTGCGCATTGGATTGCATCCCAGACTCAATCCTACGTAAGCTAATTGCATACTCTATTCACTACTGCCCCTCGGCCTCATAGGGGAAAGGCCTATAGGCCCCCTCCAAAAGAAAAACTACGGCCCCCTCGTGATCACCACAAGTCTGGACTCTTCTCCTCTTAGAAGATGATCTATCACTGCCTTGTCCACCGGCTACATTCACTACAGGTGCATCCTTCAAGACTGCAACATTATATAGCCTTAATGTAATACCCTTGCGTCCTGCGCCCTGAATATCAAATGTTAAGACATTGACCATGACCATCAGGTCCATCTGTTTCTTCAGATACCTTGCCTTGAATTCTGGCAACTCCTCTCCAGATACCTATCTGTTACACTCTTTGCCGTCATGAACGTCTGGAAATGGAGGTCCCTTTTTTCCATTCTCACCTAGAGGAGCATTATCGATTTCTTCTGGTTCACAATACATGTCCCTGCGAATAGCAGGTTATTCTCCAACTTGTTGGTATTAACCCTGATATCGGCAGCCATATTGAGCATGCTGTCAATGTCGGGATTGGTTGAGATGGGCAGCGATATTCACCATGGTATCGGCAGCAATATTAACCGTGGTATCGGCAGCCATATTGGCCATGATATCGGCTGTGCGACTGGGGGGGCGTGGGCAGCAATAGGGACTGTGGAGGGATCTCAATCTGTATATATATATGTTCGAATTCCAGCCCAGGAACCTTTGATCACTGCACTCATACTAATTTGACTAGACCAGGCCACGGGCGAGCGAGGTTAAGTGGGGCCAGAAATAAGAAGTGGAGTCCCCAATACCTCCGAATACAAACAACTCAATGTAAGTATTTTAACTGTGAAGTATTTATGCAGCGGAATATTAATAATAGTGTTAGAGAATGGCCAATAGCGGGACACAACTGATGTGTGTGCAAATTTCAATCGATTTCTACAGAAAAACGTCGGCTTATCCAACTATTGCTACGTATGCCTGCATTAAAGCCAACAAGTACGAGATTGATTTGCGGACACAACTTCATGGTTATCGACTTGACACAGATCCAATGTGCAATACCTTAAGGTGACTACCAGACAGTCGCCATACCAATGCGGATGGAGGTGAGGGAGCAACTCGGACAGCAGAACATCAAGAGGAGGGCAACTAGGATATGATAGCGGAGTGAAATAGATGTGGGTTATGATGTATATATATTTGGTTTTTTTTTTTTATTTGGCCGGGAGTGTATATTTAGTTAGCTGATGGAAAAGAACTTTCCCCCTGTTCTCGTGCCCAGACCGATTTATTTTTGTGTGGTAGAAATCAATAAATCAGTCTGGGCACGAGTACACTTTCCTCCGTAATTCTTGACTGGCATATTGAGGTAGCTCGAAAAGTACATGTGCACTCTTGCATGAATAGTATTGTTCTAGTATTGTTCTGCCATTGCCCTGAAGAATAGGTTTACCCCTGTGACTGCCATTCATGAAAGAGGGGTGTCTCAAATAGGATAAACAATACAACACATACAGCACAACGACACAAACGACACACAACGACACACAACGACAACACCATCCCTTGTGATTTTACATATAAAACCATGGCCGAAGTACTAGGTGCAGTCGCAAGCGCGGTGGCTGTGGTTGAAGCTGCTGGCAAGGTCTGGTCGACTGGCTGGAAATACTATCAGGTTAGAATCCCCCCAAGGAAATTTGAGCCACAATCAGTAGTAAATAATTTTATATGGGGTTAGGATGCTAGGAATGCCCAATCCGAGATGAATGACCTTATGAATAGTATTATGGCTCTGCAAACTGCATTTCAGCAAGTTCAAAACTTGGCGCAAGGTCCTGGTGCCACCAAGTTGATTGCATTGAAGCCGCTCCTCGAGAGTAGCTCTTTGGAACTTGAAAAGGAGTTTCAGCGAATTCTTCAGATTTTACAGCCAGGACTAGGGCAAAGGGCGACGAGGAAAGTGCTGAGACAGAGGTTGAAGTGGCCATTTCAAAAGGCGGATGTGGAACAAATTCTTCAGTTACTTGAGCGGCATAAATCAGCTTTGATTTTTGCCATGAATTCTGACCAGATGTAAGAGGCTATCTACTTCCTCCTCGTACCTCGACTGAAGTCATAGAATATGCTAATATCTATGGATGATCATTACTAGGACGACTGTTATTCAAATTGACAATCGAGTTGAGAGAGTTGACAATCGAGTTGAGGAAATTGACAATCGAGTTGAGGAAAGTGACCACTATTGATCCACACATCAAATAGCTCAGTACTAGTACTAATTAGTAGTACGTATACAGTCACTGCAACAAAGCACAAATATTGCAAAGTTACCATGCGCTAAAGGTGCTGCCCATAACGACTGGCTCCGCCGACATGAGGATCACTGTTTGCAAGATACACGAGTAGAGCTCCGTAAGCAGATTATGGACTGGTGTGACGATCCGGATAGCAGATGCATCTTCTGGCTTAACGGAATGGCTGGGACCGGCAAATTCACGATTTCTCGCACAATTGCTCGAGAGCTTGCAGAAAAGAAAAGACTTGCAGCGAGTTTTTTCTTTACCCGAAGCAAAAAGGACGTCAGTCACGCTGGCATGTTCTTCACCACGATTGCTGCCCAGCTTGCAATCAGTTTACCAGTACTCCGGACATCCATCTCAGACGCCATCGACAAGAATGCTCATATCTTTGAACAAGGACCTCGGGAGCAGTGGAATCAACTCATTCTGAATCCATTGAAGAACGCCCCTACTCAATCAATTCAACTGGTTGTAGTAATTGATGCACTTGATGAATGTGACAGCATGCAAGATATCCAATTAATCCTCCTACTAATTGCAGAAGCCAAGGACCTTGCGACAGTTCGGATCAAGATTTTCCTTACCAGCAGACCAGAAATCCCCATCTTCGATGGATTTCGTCAGTTGTCTGGTGAGGCCTATCAAGATTTTATACTCCACAATATCCCACTTGATGCAGTTAATGCAGATATATCCACTTTCTTTCTGCAAAAGCTGTCGCCACTGAAAGCCAAACATGGACTGGGGACACCATGGCCAGATGAGTTCATTATTGAACAATTGGTGGAAAGAGCAGCTGGGCTGTTTATCTACGCTGCAACAACACTTCGATTTATCCAAGACGGTATAGATGGACCTGAAGAACAACTCTCTGTAGTTCTTAGTACAACCAAGTCATCCCTATCGGCAACAGAACATCTCGATGGCATATATACAACACTACTTCAGCACTCAGTTCTTGGAAAACGAGGTTTTCAGGAATGTGAACAATTAGCGGGACGGTTTAGACAGGTAGTTGGATCCATTGTGGTAATGTTTAATACTATGCCAGCTAGGGATCTGGCACAACTGCTTCAAATACCAGTCAAAATGGTTTCCAGCACTTTGGACTTTTTGCGTTCTGTCCTCAATGTCCCAGAAGATGAAAGCCAGCCTGTCCGATTGTTTCATCTATCCTTCCGTGACTTCCTACTGGATTCTCAGAGATGCAGTGATTCTCGGTTTCAGATAGATGAGAAAGAGCGACACACCAGCCTATTTCGAAAATGTATGGAGCATATATCTCAGCTTGAGGAAAATATATGCAATCTTTGGGGACCAGGAGTTTTGATTACTGAGATTCCCGATGATACGATACAAAAAAGTATTCCACCACACGTTCAATACGCATGCCGTTACTGGCTTGATCACTGGCGACTTGGGAATCGACTGGTACTGGAGGAAGACATCAAGACTATTCGGCAATTTCTGGAAAAACACTTCCTTCATTGGTTAGAGGCACTTAGCTTAATTCGAGAGGTGTCAAATGGAGCTCATGTAATAATAGCTCTGGAGGAAATACTATCTGTAAGCTGCAATGCTCATTTGTTTATACCGAGAATAGTATTGACCTTCAAACAGGGACAATTGGGAGACTATGATCCCGGATTGTTAGAACTTGCATATGATGCCAAACGGTTTATATTGTATATGAGGTCAATTATTGAAGTGGCACCTCTTCAGGTCTACTATTCGGGACTTTTATTTACTCCAGAATCAAGTCTAATTCGAGTAGGATACTTCAAAAATATTCCTTGGGTTACTATGGAACCCAAAGTGGCAGATGTGTGGAGCTCATTGATACAGACACTAGAAGGGCATACCAGTAATGTCAAATCGGCTGTGTTTTCACCCAATGGAAAGCTTGTTGCCTCTGCATCCTGGGACCAAACGGTCAGATTATGGGATACATCAACAGGCACGCAATGTGGAGTTTTGGAAGGTCACACCCATACAGTCCAGTCGACTGCATTTTCATTTGATGGAAAGCTTGTTGCCTCTGCATCCAAGGATCACACGGTCCGATTATGGGATTCATCTACAGGAAAACGATATGCAGTTTTCGCAGGGCATACCGCTTTAGTCAATTCGGCTGTATTTTCACCTGACGGAAAGCTTGTTGCCTCTGCATCCTGGGACTGCACGGTCAGATTATGGGATACATCCACAGGAAAGCAATGTGTAGTTTTGGAAGGTCATACCAATTGGGTCAATTCAGCTGTGTTTTCACCCGATGGAAAGCTTATTGCCTCTGCATCTCATGACAACACGGTCAGATTATGGGATACATCAACCGGACAGCAATATGGAGTTTTGGCAGGTCATACCGGTTCAGTCAATTCGACTGTATTTTCACCCGATGGAAAGCTTGTTGCCTCTGCATCCGACGACAAAACGGTCAGATTATGGGATATATCAACCAGAAAGCAATGTGGGGTTTTGGAAGGTCACACCGATCGGGCCCAGTCGACTGTGTTTTCACCCGATGGAAAGCTTGTTGTCTCTGCATCCTGTGACAGCACGGTCAGATTATGGGATACATCAACCGGAAAGCAATGTGGGGTTTTGCAAGGTCACACCGATAGAGCCCAGTCGACTGTGTTTTCACCCGATGGAAAGCTTGTTGTCTCTGCATCCTGGGACAAAACGGTCAGATTATGGGATACATCAACAGGAAAGCAATGTGGAGTTTTGGGAAGGCATGCCGATTTAGTCAATTCGGCTGTGTTTTCACCTGACGGAAAGCTTGTTGCCTCCGCATCTTCGGACGAAACGGTCAGATTATGGGATACATCAACAGGAAAGCAACGTGGAGTTTTCGAGAGTCATACCGATCGTGTCACTTTGATTGTGTTTTCACCCGATGAAAAGCTTGTTGCCTCTGCATCCGATGACAAAACGGTCAAATTATGGGATACATCAACAGGAAAGCAATGTGGAGTTTTAGAAGGTAATACCAATTATGTCATTTTGATTGTGTTTTCACCCGATGGAAAGCTTGTTGCCTCTGTGTCATACTGGGACGAAACGGTCACATTATGGGATACGTCAATAGGAAAGCAATGTGCAGTTTTGAAAGGTCATACCGATGATGTCAAATTGGCTGTGTTTTCACCCGATGGAAAGCTTGTTGCTTCCGCATCCCGGGACGGCACGGTCAGATTATGGGATGTTTCAACAGGAAAGCCATGTGGAGTTTTGGAAGGCCATACTGGGAAAATCAATTCGGTTGTATTTTCATCTGATGGAACGCTGGTTGCCTCTGCATCCGATGACAAAACGGTCAGATTGTGGGATACATCAACAGGAAAGCAGCATGGCGTTTTGAAAGGCCATACCTGGGATGTCACTTCAGCTGTGTTTTCACCCGATGGAAAGCTTGTTGCCTCTGCATCCCGGGATGGAACGGTCATATTATGGGATGCTAGAAATGAAACAATCATAGAACTCATAACAACTCATGCCAGCGTCAACGTTATGAAGTTTTCTAATGACGGAACGCATTTACATACGAGTCACGACATACTGCAGCTCAAGTCATCTCCTTACAGTGGCGGCAATCGGCAACTACCACACACGTCCACCCACTCCCTGTATGTTACCGATCAATGGATCACATGCAACACGAAGAAATTGCTCTGGCTTCCTGTTGAATACCGACAATACTGCGGTGCAATAAATGACACTGCCAACCTTCTTGTCATTGGATCTCGCTCCGGCAGAGTTACTTTCATATCTATTGATTTTACCGCTCTCCCGGCTGCATATCTCCAGCCATCTGTTAAAGTCATAGAAGGTAAGGGCTTCCTTGGACTTGTTGGCTGTTAAAAGCTTTGATGAACTAATTCACTGGTTGGTGTATTTTAGATGCAAGTTAAATCAATGGAACTACAGTTTGGGTATGGTAGGCTGGCCGTTGGATTTTGGTGTGTTTTTGTATGATGATTTGTATATGAGCAGCGGGTCATCCATCTACCCATCCAGGGAAGAATTATGTTTTCAGTTGGCTGAGGCTGACATTGGGGGTTTCTCAAGACGGCTTATTGAATCCTCCTGTACATTATCGATACTGAAAAAGTTCGAGGTCGCATAGGAGAAAGTGATGTTCGGTGAAATTCGAGGTCGTATGGTGAAATTTACAGCTTGCCAGGTTTTTTTCCAACAACAGACTTTTCTCCTAATAAAAATATCAAATATCAAACCGAGTTAGTTACCCCGGTTTCAAAACCATGAGAGTGAATCATCAAATTTTTTTGGAGCAATTCATTTTGAAACTGGAGCATTAAGGAATGGATGGATACCCTGCTCTCTAGACCACTTACCAAGTTATATTTACGAATTCACCTTTTGCCTCTAGGTAAGTACCTGGAATCCCTCAATTGCTAATCAAAGCCGTAAAGTAACGAACTTACCCCTAGAGTCCGCCACCGGGTTTAGATGTACTAGCCATTTTAGGCAGTCTGCGGTATCAATACATCCATACATCAGAAGCCATTCCGGCTGGGTTGAGATCCACACTGGCGCGCCGGGTGATTGATTGCCCAGGAGTACGATTAAAAAGAAAAATAATCGAGCTGGGAATTGAACTCATGTTATATTGCTGTCTCTCATATGATCACCCATTGATGAAATCACATGACTGACAGTGTTTTTTCGTACTAGCGCCTTAAATTGTTTACTAACACACCCGAAGCATCCAACTAACATCTCACACCAATTTACCATTTTGTCAAATGAATTGACGGTAGGCATGGCATGGCACAGTGGTATGTTCTTTACTTTACGGCCTCGGTTATCAATTGAGGGCTCTAGGCAGTTCGATTCCAGGTAGAGGCAAAAAGTGAATTGCCTCAACTATTACTTGGTAGGCTAGAGAGCAGGGTTGTCGGGTATCCTGGATATTCCTTAATGCTCCGGTTCCAAAGTGAAAGAAAGCTCCAGTATTGATGATTTGCTCTCAGGGTAGAAGCCTAGGCCTTCCTCCTTTGGAACTGGGGTAACTCGTTTTGATATTTTATATGTATTTTTATTATAAATTTCACCATATGTCTGGCTGTGAATTTCACTATATAAGGCGGCCTCGCTGGTGCTCATGTCCTTAACCTTACCGACATCTTCTGTGGGCTTATCATCTGTCTCTTTCTTTCTTCCCTCAATGAAAACCAACTCATCACTGCTGACCGCACTCCGGGGATTTCCGTTCTCAGGAAACAAAACCCTTGGTATCACTGTCTGGTGTCGTTGCCCCAATTCCTTGGAAACAACCTCTGCTCTCTCTTAGCTACTGTATACTAGACTAATTACCCACTGTTCATGGTGCTCTGAGGCTTAGTATCAAGGGGTCCCGAAGTAGATCCTCACCAAAGTTGCAAAGAATTTGGGCATGCAAATCAATGCTCATCACCGACGAGATTAGCATGACTGGACTGCGGTCGCTCCACGAGATAGAAACTCAATGCCATGTCGTTCGCCAAAATCATAGTGAATGCGGTGGTTTAAGTGTTGTTTTACTTTGTGGAGATTTTTATCAGCTCCCACCCATTCATGACAGAACATTGTGGCAGCATGTTTTCGATCCGGAGATGCAGCTCATAATGAGCAAACAGGTTATGGGAGTCTTTTGGTAACGTCCTTATTTCTAGGTCATCAACCGGAAGATATGGATTATTATCAGCTGCTACGTCGCAAACCACAACACAGGAAGATTATATGACTATAGTAGAACGCATTGTGAATAGTGGAGATCCTATTCTGTCCTGCTAGCAAGACTCAAAAACGATTGTATGGTCCAATCGTACACACCAACGCATAGGTAAACCTCGCCGCAGTATTTGGGTTTGCAAAGGCACCTAAACAGCCAGTCTTCATCGACGGATCATTCCTTGGATCCTGCGGTTGTTTTTCCGGAATGGCGCTCACTTGCAACTGTTGACTCTGTAGTAATCTCCTGGTCCTGGACTCTTTGTCAATACCAAAGACATGCCATAGTAATCAACCAAAACATCTATATCCCCCTCGGGGTTGTATGTGGGAAAGAGGTAACAGCGGTTGACGTGATATTGGACGAGACCTCAAATATGTACTGCGGACTTATAAATGCCCCCATCGTCACTCACCACTGAAATGTCTGCTTGTCAGGTTACCACATGCAAAACACCCACAACTCCCTAATCTTGACAATGGCATCTTACCGTTATATCACAAAGCCTCGGTATCGAGGTTAGGATCGAAGGTGATAACGGTGATGGGCGTCCACAAAAGTGCTGTGCAGTATTTGCAATCACCGACTATAAAGTACAAGGCCGAACCTTTAACAATTTAGCTTCAAAGTGCTGGACGTGAGACAGCTGGGCATCGAACATACAGCCAAACTAGCGAGTCCTGTTGTGCTACCAAGATAAATATCAACCCTAACCCCAATTACCAGATTAGGAAAAAAAAGGTGGGATATGTACCCTTTCGCTTAAGCACTCAGGGAAAAACAACTACGCTCTACAACATGGCTGCCCTCACGCCCTGCCAAAATCAACCTAATATCGTTGCTCCCCTCTTGAAATATAGCCTCCACCTCGATGACACCCCCTCCGCCTACCCCCGCCCTAGGCCGAATATCAGGCAGGTGAGCCTACAAGTATTAGAAGGCCATTACCAAGCATCTATATTCATATTTAACCAGCAGTAGCCACGGAATTTCAAGCTAGAATGGTCTTAACTACAGGCACTAACCTGCGTAATATAAGCAATTCTAAAGTTTCTCCTTGCATCAACTATATCAATGCTTATCTCCATCTTACCCTCAAGCCTCTCCACCAAAGTATCTAAAATATGCATATAGGGGCCTCTAATATGGAGGCCAAGGTTGTACGGCATCAACTCCAGCTACTAACCGCCTGGTATCAACACTTCTGAGAACCCAGGCAAAGTCACCTCAGTTATGTATCCCTCAACCCGCTCCTCCTAACCCTCCCCTCCAGTGCATTCTAAACACGCATGGAATAATAAAATTGCACCTAGAGTTCCAATCCCTGCCCCATTTGATGCCCCAAAGATCTTTTTTATTTTAGGGAGTAGGCTGGTGATTAACCTTGACCCTTTCCAGTCTCAGCACAAGCATGGCCAATGTCAGTACAGTGTCCTGGATATCCGGGTTAGGCACTGTAGGAAATACCCTCGTCTCCACATAAAGTTGCATACCACGTGAGATGATCTTGGCAAAGAACCGGATTCGGACATATATCAGTAGAAGAGCAGGGTATCCTAATCAGGGCATATATCAGTAGCGGACGAGGGATATAAGCGTAGGATTTGCGCCTGTATTTAGAGTTCTGTTTTTCGTTAATCTTGTACGGTTCAGGGAGCGCAATAGATAGCTGTCCATTGTCTAGCAAGCTCGAAATATACTCTTTACTCATACGAATACTCCTACACTCTTCCACAATTACTTCACTCATAACTTTGTAATTCTTACAGGTTATGAGCCTGGCGCTCTGACTAGCGCGAAAAGACTAATATCCGTGGTAACGCTTAAGTCTACTTCCAAAGCAAAGTCAAAAGAGGCGGCCACATGGACTGGCCGCTAGAACGACCAAACCACAACATTGCAGACCACTCAACCTCACACACCCCACACCAGAACCCACCTGCAAGCGCGAAAAGGAAAAAATCAACCAATTACCATTCTTCGGGATAATACCGACAGACAAAAAGTTCCCAGACTTAACACCCGACTGGGAACCCGAACCCGAACCCCAGCCTACAGTTACCGCTCAAGAATACAGTACATCGAATTCTTGAGATACGAGGCAGAGGTAGGACGATCATCGACAGTCCAAGAATACCTCCGATACACAGCCTACCAAAAGGCACAGGAAAAAGAATTCCAATTCAAGCCCGAACAAGCAGAGGGGGGCTTTGACAATTACGTCAACTCCAAAGGGGCACCACAAGAGTGGATCGACCTCCAGAGGGAAAAACGCTACGAACTCACCAAAGAACAATTCGGGCCACGGACTCGTATCTTCAGTGGTAGCCTGGGGGTTCAGAACCGACTTGCTTAGACAAGAACAAGACCGCGCCGCAAGTAGATAGCCAAAGCCCAACCAATACCTCCCCGCAATACCTTCGAAGGCAAGTGCGCCTATATCCTGTCACTCTAAATGAGTGACGGACAAGGATCCGCAAGTACCAGTGCCGCCATCCCACCAGAAACAGCCACCAAGACCACCACGCCACCACTTCCCGCCATGACAAGAGAAAGAACTCACCCAAAATTGAACCCAATCTCGCAGGACAACACAACTTTGCCCAGTGGATACTCTCAATAGAGCAGACACTCGAACAATGCGACCATGAAGGAGGCTCAATTTGGAATATAGTGGTTGGCGCAATCAAAAACCCGGCTGAAGGATTAACCGCTGCCCAGATAGAGAAGAGCACGGATACCGGAAAAAAGGCAATAACATGGAAGAGGGATAATAGTTTCGCCATCTTAACAATGAAACGAAACTGTGAACCCGAAGTCATAGGCACCATCGGACTAACCAGAAGCGCGGTGACAGACCTAGGAGTCGTACTAGCTAACATAGTCCGATTCACCTTCGATGACCGAGCCACCACTATTGACGAACACGGGGCCGAATTCGACCGAACGTGGAACTCCATGAAGGGCACTCTGGCTGGAGAATTCGGACAAAGTCAAGGACTTTAGAGAGGCGCTGACTTTGCTGGCGAAATCAGACCAGGCCAAAGCCGAGTTCCTCCTAATCTCTCTTCCCCCATTCTACAACAATTTAGTAGAAAACCTCCGTACTAAGGAGGGATATTCCTATGGGGACGTATCCAGGCAGGTTAGATTATATGTACCTGCCAGACAAAAAGGGGCAAAGAGGAAGGGACCAAGGATGAGCCAGTGGTACTGAAAACAGAGGGGAAGAAAAGAGACACAAGCAAGACCTGCAAATATTGTATCGATGTCAAGGGCTGGAAAGGTATAGGCCATACAGAAGCCGAACGCTTCACTAAGAAGAAAGAAGCGGGGAAAAAGATCAAAAAGGTAGAAGCAGAAGGATTATGATGATGAAGGAAACGTGTATGTGTAAACATAGCAAAAGTGGTAACAAAAGAAGGGTGTTTCCAATATGATGCCACAGCATCACACCATACTACCAATAAAAGAGAACTCCTAAAAAAACCAAAATGTGAAACAGGTAGTAAGAAGCCATGACGGGACCGAGTCGATTTGCTGGGCCAAGGGAACCCTGTCATTCGTATACAGAGGCAGAACTATAGACCTTACAGACTGCTTCTACGACCCAGCTACAGTAACCTCATCAGCGGACAACGCATCCTCCAAGACCACCCTCAACTAAACATAGACATCGATCGATGGACCTCACAGCCAAATTACGGCAGGAGAAAAAGAACTTTTCGACTTGGAGATCGAAAAGTCAGGAAGAATCAGGGTAAGGGGGGATTGGTACGCCAACGTTGGAAAGTACAAGGTGAACGGCTAAAGGAAATGCACGAAAGGTATGGATACATTTCCTATGATACTCTCAAAAATCTACCCGAATATCCCAAACATGCGGGAAAACCCCCAAAGTGCAAACCATGCGAGAAAGTCAAGGCCACAAAACCGTTGGTCCTATAAGGACAAAACAACTCCTCGAACGAATACACTGTGACCTGGTAGGGCCTACCAAACCACCAATACCAGGAACCAATATCCTAGTGGTAACCAATAACTATACGAGATACATGTCTGCGAAGCCACTAAAAACCAAAGACGAGACAACTAATGCGTTGGTAGAAATCCTCAATATCCTGGAAAAAGGCGAAGAACAGCCACTCAAAATGATCCAAGCCGACTGGGGAGGCGAATTCTGCAACAAAGACCTCCGGACCGTGCTACGGCAGAGGGGAATCCAGTTAAAAGAAACAGAACCCAGGCATAGCGAGAGCAAATCGCACCATTGTTACTATGAGTAGGACAGTACTCATAGCTGCCGAAATGCCGAAAGGATACTGGGACAGGCAAGCTTATGGGCAGCATACACCAAAAACCGACTGCCCCATAAAGCCCTAGCCAATAATGTGATACCCATTGAACTACTTCTACCAGACTCACATATCGATTTCCTTGGGAAAAACCTGAGGCCCTTTTGCCAAAAGATAAAATGCTTCGACTACAAGGTTGGCGATAAGTTGTCATCCGGAGGATATGAAGGACAAATTCTAGAATGTACCAATACCTATCAAACCTACTAGGTATTAGATCCCACTAGAAAAGCCAGGCTGGCCAAAAAACCCCAACCAGTACAACTGGACCCCGAAACATCAGAAGGAGAACCCTCGGGAGAGCCCTTGTCCGATGGTAACATATCGGAAGAAGAATCAGCTCGTTTTCCACTAGGGGGCAACGAAACAGTACCCGAAGTCGACAAGTTGCCTGACCCAATAGAAGGAAGGAGAAAGATACGACGTACTGAAAGGATACGCTAGGGGAAAGAAAATTCACTCAAGAAAGAAAGCCCTGGGTATTAGCTGTCTGGATGGACCCGGATCACCCTACGGACGAACAAGCCCGAAGTTCGCCACAAGCAGCAGAGTGGGCAAAAGCTCGAGGAACGAGCCCAGCTGGAAAAATATAGGGTATTTACGAAAGTCCCCAACGTCCCAGAAGGCGCAAAGGTGGTAGACACAAAATGGGTATACGTTGTTAAACGAAAACCTGGTGGCACCATCGAAAAACATAAAGTTCGCAAAGTCGGAAGAGGGTTTACCCAGGAAGCAGGTGTCAGCTATGATGCTGATAAAACCTATGCGCAAATGATGCGACCAGAAACCCTGAATATACTCCTTGTCATAGTCCTCCACCGAGGATGGGCGATTTGCCAGTGGGATGTAGTCGCAGCATACCTACAAGCATCACTCCACCATGATGTCTATATCAGTGACACCAATGAACAAGGAGAAGTTGAGTACTGGAAACTCAACAAGGTACTATATAGGGTTAAAACAAGCGGGCCATGAATGGTTCAAAACCCTCCAGAAAATCCTTCAACTCGCAGGATTGCAACAATGCATCGGAGATGAAAGAACCTATGTCTCCTCCAACGGACAACTAATAATCGGCACCCATGTTGACGACCTCATAGGGATTGCACCCACTGAGTCTGACTCAGGCAAAGCCGAAAAGTCAGCCGAAAAACTTGACAAGCGAGGAAAATCATTGAGAATACTGGGAATGGAACTAACGTGGAAAAAAGATGAAGTGTACTAACACAACAAGCTTTAATAGAATCCATGAGCAAGACGTTCCTCAAAAACCCAACCAAGAGTTCGCTACCATTAGATGTCTCGAATTAAATACCAATCGCTAACTAGAGGGCTACTATTGATCGGAAGAATGACACGACCAGAGATCTCCCTACACGCCAATCTCCTAGGAAGACGAGCTACCGACCCATCCAAGCGAAATCTGCAAACAGCCCTCCAGATGCTGGCATATTTAAAGTCGACAGCCTCCGAAGGAGTAATTATCAAAAAACCAAAGGAGGCAAAGCTTTTGCTCGAGATATATGCGGACGCTATATACGCGAGAGAGGGAGTGAGGTCACAGACCGGGGTCTTAATGACACACGGGAATCAATCAGTGGGATGGTACAGCCGGAGATAGGATATCGTAGCACTCTCAATAACAGAGGCGGAATATATAGCGGACTGCGAAAGAGCGAAGGATGTGGCATGAGGAGGACAGGAACCACAAATCCTCAGTGAGGGGGCCTACAACTTCTCACAAACGTCGAAATTCCCCCACCGCAGCCGCCACATACAACACCGATATCACTATCTCCATTAGCAAATCCAATCAGAGAAGCTGGTCATACGCGCCATCTCAGGGAAGGAGAACCCAGCCGATACCCTGACCAAGCTCACCCTGATGAGCTCGATAACAGCCTGGAAACAGTGATGGCTGGATTCAACTGGATCAACTGGATCGATCTCCTAATGGCCAACATACCAACAGAAGCCCCATGGGAACTAACGCCCTCTGAACAGAGCTGGACTCTAGGAATACCGATACTAGGACGGACATAAAGCTGGTTAGACGAGTGGATGCTCGAGTAGCGGAGGGTGTAGGAAATACCCTCGCCTACACGTAAAGTTGCATACCACCTGAGATGATCTTGGCAAAGAACTAAATTCGGGCATATATCCGTAGTGGACAAAGGATATAAGCGTAGAATTTGCGCCTGTATTTAGAGTTTTGTTTTCCGTTAATATTGACGGCTCAGAGAACGCAGTAGAGGCTGCCCATTGTCTAGCAAGCTCGAAATATACTCTGTATTCATACGAATACTCCTACACTCTTCCACAATTACTTCACTTCATCATAACCTCATGATTCTTACGCACTAGTTTAGGCGGGGGCTGGGTGCAATAGTAGATTAGGTACCGTAGGTCGGGATATTAGATGATATTATGTTTGGACCATTATTCAATATAATTCTGCTAGTGTACTAGGTATTACAGTATTAGATGTTAATTTAGATGCTGGATTGAATTTACAAATTCAAATAGGTTGATTATGGGTACTCGACTGTGATGACAATGTGAAAATGGCTCAAAAGAAACCACCATACTCCTAGACCCCGAAGCTGGAAATAGTGGAGCCTAACACTATTGAAGATCTGTACATGGTGGATGAGGAAACGTAAGGTCGAGATAGGCATTGATATATGTAGTTGGTGCAGTGAGGAGCCTTGGAATTAAACCTCATATTACGCAGGTTAGTGTCTGTAGTTAGGATAATTCTAGCTTGCAGTTTTGTGGTTACTGCAGGTTTAACATGAGGATAGGTAGATGCTTGATAATGGCCTCCTAGGCTCACTTGTTTGGTATTCGGCCTAAGGCGGGGGTAGGCGCGCGGGGGCATCATCGAGGAGGTGGATATATTCCAAGTGGGGGGGTCGCGGTATTAGGTTGATTTTGGCAGGGCGTGATGTTGTAGATCTCAATCCAGCCGGAATCGGTAGTAGACTAATGTATGTCACGTGTTTTACTTCCTATAAGAGCCACCCCCAGACCTAAAATCGCAGGGTAACCCCAAATGGCAAATTGCTAAAACAGGAAAACAGGCGAGCAGGTTTTCGCATGTATTTAGAGCTCTGTTCGTTAGAGAATTCCTACGAGTTCGAAGAGCGCAATAGTTTAGCTGTCAAACTAGTATGCTCAAGAAAAATATATATCTTTATTCCACTTTCGCAAATCAGCGACAATTCCTCTGTTCATAACCTCGTAATCTTACATGTACTGTATAACTGGTATATCGAGTATATGGGTAGATAGGCATGGCCTTGAGCTTGAGATGCTCCATGACAGGCCCCAGCAAGTTTACTACTATAGTACTATAAGACGGTCCCTGGTACTACAGGGTTAATGTAGGTGTAGGTAAGAAGCAACCAATGGACGAGTGGTATGTTGAACTCTCAATGCATAGCCAACAGCTAGAAATACCTTTTTAGTATGAGGAGAGCTGAAAAGTCACTTCCGAAGATTTGTACAATGGTGGTACAGTTCTTCCCTCTCAAATTCTCCTCTCAATTGGGCCTCATTTAGATCTAGAGCCTCACCCGGCCCTGAACTATGGATGTGGTCACTTTTTTTTTAAATAAATATCTTCTACGTCAATTCAGTGTCCGTTTTCATCTCTTCAATCTTGCGTTTCAAACCCGTCTGTTGAAAAGTTTTAATTTATTTTATATGCATTAATATTACGAGAGTTTAGAAGAATTTGTGGCAGAAAATAGAGCAAATGGCTCTCTGGGCCTGTTTACGCAGGTGTTTTAGTGACAACAAACAGGCTGTGAGGGAGTTGTAAGGCCGTTTGTAGAATCTGCTTTTCAAATGTGGGTTCGGCAGATGCACAGTTTGTAACATGGGATCCAGTCGAACCTGCGTTATTGTACAGAAGTAACTTTTTGAGGTTTTTTTTTTTGAAGTCTATACGTCTAGGCTATGAGGCGGCCCGTTCTCTGCCCTTAAAAGATTTGAGTTTGCGCACGTAACAACACGCCGAACCAAGGAAACCAGAACAACTACCTACACGCTGTGGTTGACCAAAGCTGTATAAGCACTGTACGAGAAAAGGTCCGCGGTGATCCCAACATGAAGAGAGCAAAACTTTTAGAGGGTCGTGATGCAATAAGAATGGATATGCAGACGCGATTCAGATACAATTGAACTGCACCTGGCTGGCAAGAACATCAGAACATGGACTGTAAGGCTCTAGATAGTAGGTGGCTGGTGGGAAGAAATCCATTTCAGTCAGGCGTCAGACACATACGAGACAAGTAAAGATCATTACAGTCGAACCTCTATATTAGCATTGAGCATGCCGGCCCGAATTTGGGACTATGGCTCGAATAGCATAATTCTCTATTAGCATGCATAGCATTTTGCCGGTCCCAAACCCGGTAAGTACTAACAATTTTCCCTGCATACCTATAGATTGGCATGGGGGCCGACCCCACCTAAACATGAAATTTGCAGTGTGCGGAGAAAGGAACTCAATCTCTGCAACAAAGTTACGGATATCCACAATGGATATAACTTCAAGAGCAGAGTCGAAAGCAGCCCGACATCGAGAGGTTG
>Ga0307514_10002626_pt1 | contig 18366 bp, 9 predicted proteins | sample 16_EM_MG_FD_203088 | JGI IMG/M metagenome (GOLD analysis project Ga0307514, IMG submission 203088) | Populus trichocarpa ectomycorrhiza microbial communities from riparian zone in the Pacific Northwest, United States - 16_EM | ecosystem: Host-associated > Plants > Roots > Unclassified | place... | reverse complement strand
AAAAACATAGAAAGCTGAATTAAAATATTATGGCAGTGATACAGATGCCTTTAAACATAAGGCAATGACATAGTCGATGAGGTCGCGATAAAAAACATGTTGTTTCCTTGGGAAAGAAGCTAAATCAAAAAGATTTGGCCATGGCAGCGGGGAATGATGGCCACAAAGTTTTTTTTTTTTTTAAAAACTAGCAATATGGCTTTTCGAGTGAACTCTAGGTGGGCATGAGAGGGCACTACAGGGACCAGCTGGGAGCGAGGGCTCATGTGACCATGTCAAGCCATGAACAAATTTGATATTTCATGCTAGAAGAAGCACAGATGACAATATATGCATCTAATCAGTAAAAAGATTGCCCTTGTCGAGAAGTTCATTGAATTTGGACTGCCTGGAGTGGAGATTTCTTTCCTAATCTCTCTTATTTTGCAGGGAATTATAAGAAATCTGAACCTAATGTAACAAGAGATTAGGGCCACAAATTACACACAAGTTAGGTTTAGCTAACCAATCTCTCGTGCTCTTTCTCTAGTCTGGAAGATGGAAAAATACCAAACTAATAAAAAAATGAAAAGCAAAGAGATGTTTATAAGACTCGTTTTGCATTGCTTCTTAACCTACTTTATATATATATAAAAATAAAACATGTTCGAAAGAAATACTCATTTGACATTGCGTTTCAAACTAATCTTTTATATATATATATATAAAATACTTTTCCTATACAAGCTGCAATCTAAACTGTAATCCTAAAATTTTATTTGTTTTTTATTTTAAATGTGTTTATAAAAAACATTGAGATTTTTTTAGTTTCAAATTAATTTTTTTAGATGATTTTAGATTGTTTTGATATATGAATATTAATTTTTTTTTTAAAAATATTATTTTAATATATTTTTAAATAAAAATCATTTTAAAAAATAATTGTTATCAACACAAAATAAAAATGCTTTTTTTAACACAATCCATAATTTTATCCATGATTTCAAACAAAACATGGAGGTGGATACAACTTTTTTCTGTACTCATCTTTTTTATATCAATGTAAATATAGTATAAATAACTAATAATGAGAGTTATGAGTTTGAATTTTTTTAAAATCATTAAAAATTTATATAATTATTAATTTTAATGTTTGTAAAATTAATTAAGATATAAACTAGCATATAAATCCATATTTAAAAAAATTTAACTAAATGTTGAGTATCATATATAATTTTCGCACGATGTCAGAATTATTTTTATTGTCAACAAAATGCTGTGAAATTGTTGAAAAAAGTTTTTTATTTTCGCATGTCTTGCCTCCGATCCTGTCTTTCAAAGCATCTGTTTCTGACCCGCTGCAATAAATTCAGGCAAGGGGTGACAGATGTGAGGGCACATCAGTTGGTAACCCAGGCACAGCTTTCAAGAACTCATTTATTACCATAAATGAGGCTGCACTTCTTCTTTTTTCCTTTACGTCTCATGCCTGGCAACAACAGTTTCCCTGTCACATGGAGGTTGGAAAAGTACCCATAGATAGCAGTCAGATTAAAACGTTCAAACTTCGAAGTTTCCACTCTTGACCCAAATAGATTCTCGGCAGAGTTAGGAGACTTGGAAACTGCATTCTATGCTTCTCCATTAAGGAATTCACCCTCGAGAGGGTACACAGTTGATGCTAATTTTCCTTTGGGATATTCTGTCTCGAAATGAAAGCAGCTGTTCTTTCTAGATGGATCGGACATATCATACCCCCATAGTTATTGAACTCGCTTGCGGTTGATATGTCTACCCGAAGTCCAGCAAGAGCTTAGTTTGTTTTTTTTTTTTTTAATTGTTTTGATAATTGAATTTCATCTTATTTAGTGGTTGACCTGATTAAATTATTATGAGATTCAATTGGGTTAATTTAATTTTTTTTTTTAAAAAACTAAAATTTTAAATATTTTCTAAAAAAATTAAAAATATATTATTTTAAAATAAATATAGATTAACTTATGGATACATAAATTAACTTGAAAAATACATAATTCGAGCCGTTTCGAGAACTATGTTCCCACTCACAACATCGGGAATGAAACTTACAATATCTCGGTTTATGGAAACACAATATAAAATATTTGGTGGTTGCCAACTTGAACCCAAATTTATTCCTTATGAACAAGATGGTTGCTTATAAATTTATTAGGCCTGGTTCCATGTCAATTTTCTCTTGTTTTGAAGAAACAACTTTCTACGGGTGCCTCCAGAGAACTAAAGCCAAGTCTTTGTCAAACAAGAGGCCGCATTTGAATTTTAAAAAAGGCCCCTTTCTGAATTGGTTTAAACCTAGGGCTTCTTTCTTTGACTTGGACAAAGTATCCCTATAAAGGCGACCTCCATGAACATGGAGCACTGTCCGGCTTCTGAAACATACAGTAGACTATGATTAGAATACCCGTTAGTTCAAACTTCAAAGTAAATTATAAAGGGCACTTGAAGGTGTAGTTCAGTGGTCAACATGTGAGAGGCTTGCTTTGTCTCTCGTCTCGAGTTCGATTCTTCATGTGTATGTCTGTCACCCCCGCGATATCTAACTTGTCTACTAGGCTTGCAGGATATTCAGTAGACCCGAGAAATAGTCATGGTGCCCGCAAGCTAGCCCGGACACCCGGGTTATATAAAAAAAAGTAAATTATAAAGGTTTTTATTTAAAAAAAAAAGTGGACAACACTTTCTTGTTTGAGGTAACAAGGTAATTTTATTTTTTCTTTTTAAATGTAGTTTTTATTCTTAATTATACATCTGAATATTTTTTTTAAAAAATTATTTTTAACATCAGCACATCAAAATGATATAAACATATAAAAAATAATACAATACCAAACAGAGCAATAACTTTTCTTTAGAGCATAGTTATTAAACCCAGATCAGCCTTACGGGTCGACTCAGGACCCAATAGCTAGACCGGTACGAGTAAGTCAAAAGACCGGGATGAGAAAAAACCAGCAAAACCTGGTTGACCTGCTAGGTTGACTCGACCTGGTTGAGATCTAATTTTTTTTTTCAAATGTGTTTTTTCTCCTAGCCAAAGACCATTATAGTTGATTATTAATCCTTTTCAAAGTTTACTATATAAATACTAGAAAAATATTTTATTTTTTTAATGTGAATTTGAAACCTTTTAGTATATATACTCTATGTTTACAAGAAAAAAAATATTTTTTTAATGTGAAATTTGAAACTCTTTAGTATATATACTTTATGTTCATAAGAAAAAACTTATGTTTTTTCAATGTGGGATAAAAAACCTTTTTAATTTAAATACTTCAACTTAAAAGGATAACATACTAACATCGTATCTTTTCGATGTGAGATAAAAAACCTTTTGAAATAATACTTTAAATTTTATTATTTATAACATGTATAACTTATATTCACATTGTTTAATTTTTTTATATGAAATATTAAAACTTTAATTTTTTTAAAAATTTTCTAGGTCAACTAGGATTAACTTGTATAACTTGGAATCCATTTTCTTGTTCGGGTCAATCCTCAAGTAGACTTTGCTTTAAGTGGAAAATGCCAATGGGCTTTCTTGTGGTGGGGATAGATAGAGGGCCTATTTTGGTCAATCTTGGCGCCTAGAGGGGCAGAAAATGGCTCGAATCATTCAAATCAAGCAAGCCCCACATTCGTTGAATCGCAACTCACTACAAGTCCCTGTCCAGTTACAGAGGTCTCCATCGCTTGCGCGGCCCCGTCAAAATCCACTTTGAGTTCTACTCTTGCGAATGAACTCACTTCCCCAGCTTAACTCGTCCGCTACAGCACTGCACGAACGAGTCAATATACACAGCCTAACATCCATCCTTTATGCCCAATGCCACTGGCGTATCTAATCTAATCCCATTCGCTCCCTCTACCGCAACCGTATTCTACCCTCGCAGTTTCCATCGCTTGTATTCTGAACCCTGGGATTTGACTTAACAGACACGGATTAGTCCGAAAATGACCCATGACAGATACATTAAGAGAGAAAAAAGGCGAAGAGGCCAGATCCACCGCGAGTAATGAAAATGCATGCAAGTAATGCACAAGAATTAAGAGACATGATCTAATTTTTAACCGTGAAAAATTAACTGGAATTTCTAGTTTGAGAAAATAAAGAAACTTGAAACACCAAAGACACGTTTGGAAGAGCATTAGTGTACACAATCCTCGTAAAAAATAGAACATCAAGCTAGCTAGGACAACCTCATCAAACATAGCATGACAAGTTAGCTTTCAAATTCTGTTCCATATTTTACAGCAACAAAATAAGCATTTGGACACCCAAAACCCCAGGAGGTGAATGGGTTTATTTTATTAAATTTAAACACGTCCTTACAAACATGCCTCAAAGGTGTTGGTGCCATTCTCTTCATTGTCAAGCATTTGGACAACCTGGGCCACACTTTCTGCAATTTCCTTATGAATGACACCATCAGGCATATCAAATGTCCGTCTTCTCATGGAAAGTGATCTACCGGCAGGTTGGGGGTCGACCACATCCAGCATTGCCTCCAGCTCATCCACCATTGACCTCTTTGCAGATCGAACCATTAGCTCAGCTCCCTAAACAGTGCAATGCATCAGAGCCCATTCAAGAACCAATACAAGTGATGCCATGTTAGACAGAAAGGCAGGTGCTTAGCTGCCATGGCCGCTCCCTCCAAAACCAACATACTCTCACAATTGAAAGCAAACATCCTAGTACTCTACATCAACTAGCCTAACAATGAGATCTAAGATATCTAGCCACTGTACTTTCCCCCCTTTAAACATGGAGTTTTTTTTCAAAGTAGCAAAGTCCCAATTTTTTTTTTTGGGGAAACAGTAGAAATTTATTTGGAAAAATAACACCTTTTTTTATAAAAAAATCGCAACAATGCCAACGCCACAACAATTAAATTTCAAAGGCTGAAATTTCAAAAACTTGAAAGGCTAAGGTAATGTCAATGCCACAACCTTTGAAATTTAAAGGCAGTGCCATTTTCAAGCATATAAACCACAGATTTATTATCATATGCAACCTCCAATAAAGCTTTAAAATAAATTTATGTGGTTTGTATGCTTGAAAATAACATTGTCTTTAAATTTCAAAGGTCGTGGCAGTGTTAATGCCGCAACCTTTAAATTTCAAAAAAAATAAAAATTTAAATGTTGTGGCATTTCCATTGCCACAACTAAAAAAAATACAATGCTATTTTCCCAAATAAATTTCCTATTGTGCTATTTTCCCAAAAAGTTTTGGAACCGTGCTCTTTTTTTTTTTATATAAAAAAACCTCTTTAAACATGGTCACCAAGGAACTCATTTTTTTTTCTTTTATTCATATGTCAATAGGACTGCAACATGAGATGATTCATGTTAAGGTTATAAAAATGTGTGGTGATGAAACTTGTGAAAACAGACCAGCTATATAAGCAAAGTTCATCACCATTAGAGTGACACTTCTAACGTCTAACTCAATAACACCTCAATGATTTGTGGATGAGACAACAAAACAACATGGTCACACCTCTCTTATGGTTCATCAAATGTAAAGCATTTCATTTATTTTTCTTAGACAAGTCTTCTACATGGAAACTGACCGAATTAGACAAGGAAATATTACTTGTCATGAAATTCTGAGTTAAAAGTGAGATAGTTAGCACCTCAAATGTATAGGAATATTTTTGTTAGATAAATGAAATGCAAGGGATTTTTATAACATAGAAGTTCAATTCTTAACATCAAGATTTAACACTCCATAACAATCATCATCAGTTTTGTGAAGCAGAGACATAAAAAAGGTATCGAATTGGTTAAGTTTATCAATCAACTAGACTCAGCCATTGTGCCTTAACTTGAGCGATAAAAGTATGGCGTGAGTCTTTGCCTTTGTTTGATAGTATGGTGGGAGTAGCTACAGCCACAAACCCAATTATTTGGTACCATTACAAAAGCATCAAGATCATACTTTTGCAATTAGTACATTTAACTAGTATAACAGAAGGAGCTAGTCCAACCACACTACCAACCACAGGACTATATTCAAACCCTAAAGCTGAAAAATAAAATTTGTGCAAAGTTAGATTGTAGATGCAGAATCATACATGGTGCTCTTAGAGGATCTATAGCAACTAGCAGACTTCATATATAGTTTAGGTAGGAAAATAAAAATAAGAAAATTGTTTAAAGAAGCATTTCTAATTAAATTATTATCATGTGAACTTGAGAAATAAAAATTGATTAATGATAAAAGATAGTACAAAGTTGTATCATTTGTCTAATCCTTGTACAAAATAAATGTAGGAGGTTAAACAATGCACCACATTATACCTATTTGCTAATAGCATTATATTATCATTCACACCCTCCAAGTTCATTAATTTTTATTCCAAAATGAGCAACCAATTAACAAGCTGAATTTTAATTTGAGGACAGTGAACAATTCAAAAGCTATTAGGTGGACCAGGTCAAGCACCCGGTCATGGACTAAGTGAATGAGAGCAAAACATGTAAAAATAAATCACTGTTACAAACAACAAAAGTATGATTGTGCAAGGAACCTACAGTTGAGGAAAACAAAGCTAACTAGCATGTTGGAGCCTCTTTCATTAATTTGTAGCTGCTTAAACAAAGCTATAAAGCAAGTTCATTTGGCTGTTACAGAACATACAAGTACACTTGTCAAGTGAACAGCCAGTATTGAAATCATTGGTGGGTCTTGGTGAGTTGATACAATGATGGTTGGTGTTCAATCTTTGCACAACAGAACATTTGTACAGAGTTTAAGGAGCAGATCTCACATTTTCTGAAACACGTCCTCTCCCACATTTTGATAGATTTTATCAACACAAATAAACACACTCTATAAATTTTTCATTTAACATACTCTTTTAGTACTAATCTTAATAGTCAAACATAGAAAGGTAGCGAAATCCAGTGTGAGAACGGGTGCAATTGAAAAAAGATTGTTGTAATAACTGATGTGAAGGTATATGTTGATAAAATTCACTATGAAGTTTGTCTCCCCTCATTCTGTAAAACACAATGAAGCATGGGATCTATGCACCTCGTAACTAAAGGAAAAATCTTCCATGGAACGCATTCAGGTATTTAATCAAGCAATCACTCATTATTACAAGCAACCATTACACTAAAAACCAGTTGAAAGTACAATAATCAAACACTAACATCAAGCAAATATTAAATGCAATGTCTCAGGAGGCCTAATATGCAACAATCAATAGCAGCTATTATCTTGTACTAGCATCTCAAGCAAAATCACAGAGCACACAATTTCAAACAAAAAAAAACACGATTTACCTCAATGGCATCAACAGTGAGCAGCAGCACAATAATTTTCTCTGAAAACCTCTGCCTCTCCTCAGCATCACGAGCAAGATGACGCCTATACGAAAAGTTATTAAACAAAGCTCTAAGCTCCTTCAACTTTGCTTTCGCAATCGCCAACTCTCTAAGTGCACGAAGCGCCTGCGATCTCCTAATCAAGTAAGTCCTAAATGTCACCTGAATCAACAATGCTGCATCTTGCGGAGACAATTCCTTCTTCTTTCCCTTTCTCTTCTCCACCACTCCAGCTCTCTTCGCAAATGCCTAAGAGAAAAAAAAAATGCCAGTAAGAAAACTTAATGTACTCTCCATTGAGCACTTTTAACTAACTTAAATCCCGCAATCCGTCCCGGATTACCTTTCGTAAAACAACAGCTCCATGATCAGGGTAATCTTCTATTTCAACAAGTCGCGTGGCGCACGCTCCTTTCTTCTCTTTCTTACCCTCTTTCTTCTTCTCATTCTCCTTCTTCTCTTCTTTGCTACCCTCACCTGCAAATCCACTTGATGTTTCAAAAGTATACTTCCGTGACATCGGAATCTCTTCCTCCCCCTTTCCTTTAATCTCAGCCGTCCATTTATAATTCTTAACCTGCTCTTTTTTTTTCTTCTTCTTCTCCTCCTCTCCTCCTTTGATCTCCGCCGTCCATTTATACTTCCTCTCCGTCACCGGTCCTTTAATCTCCGCAGTCCACGTGTATTTCCTCTCAGCACCACTTCCGCCGTTGATCTTCGCGTCGACAAGGCGGTCAAACTGTGACTCGAGCTCACTGACGCGGTCAGAAAGAGTCTGCAAGCGCAAGTCAGTCTCAAATCGGTCAAGAACACTCTTGGAAGGGCAAAACAAAGGCGTCTTAACCAGATCCGTCGCCGTATAAAAACACTCGAGAGAGCTAGGTTTTAAGTGCAAGAGATCGAGAGCAGAAAAAGATAGTTCCTCAGGTTCTTCAAAGGAGGGGAAAGCGAGTGTTTTCGAAGTGAACACGGAGGCTTCTCTGAGGAACACAGGAGCATAGTGAGGCTCAAAGATTTCGATTCTTCTAAATCGGCTCATGACTCCGGCGAGTTTTGAAGGCTGGCTCGGAGAGTTGGGTGGGGATTATCGGGCGAGTTGAGATGATTTTGATGATATGATTATGATTGATGGTGATGGTGAGATATTAAGGGATATGTTTGAGTTCGTTAAGAGGACAGGGACCCGAGGAGAGCCAGATGTGGATAACAGGGTAAAATGGGAATTTTGTTTGTTGATAGCGATGTTTGTCTGGATTTGATAGCGTGTGAAGTTTCATTAGCGGTGTCAATTACATGTTCAACTGTGTTTATGAGAACAGCGTAATTTTTTTTTAAAGTGTTATATATATTAAGAATTGTTTTTAATATAATATATCAAACCAATTTAAAAATAAAATATAATTTAAAATTTTAAAAAGTATAATTTCAAATGTATTTTCAAACAGCATTTTAATATTTATTTTTTAAAATACTAAATGAGATAGCTCTTTGTATGTATCTATATATATATAATGAATAATTTTAGTTTAACTTGTAAATTTTATAATTTGTTTTACATTGAATTTTTATATTGATTTGAATATAAACTTGGTTAGATTCAATTAATTTAGTCAAATCTAGATAAAATTTGGTTGAGTTAATTATAATTTTTCTTTTAAATTTTATTTAAAATGATAGATTCACCTAGAAAATAAAAATAAAATTATTTTAGGTTTAACTCGGTAACCCAATAACTAACCCCTTAATCGATTCAGATCTTGAACCATATCTAATATCTATGCTTATATATAATACTCAAAATTAATTTTGATGCATGAAAATAACTAAAAAAATAATTTAATTATAAGTATTTTTAAAAAAGTGATCATAATGTCTCATGACACCTCACACTATATGAAATTCTAATAATTAGAATTATTTTTGACCCATTGATTATTTTTTTATTAATTATAAATATGTCATTTCCTTTTTTTTTTTTTTTTTATGCCCATAGAAAAAAAATCAAGATAAACAATCACCTTCTGTCACAAAAATGGAGCAAGTGGCTGGTAGAATTTGAACCAGCCAACTGGCTAACGTTCGAAACAAGGGTCGCCGCATAATTAAGGAGGAGGAAAGTACAGAAATGTCCATGACATTATAAAACATTACGGGGACATGAGAATCTGATAGTGCGATGACAGCACGTGGGGTCTGAAATCCGTGTCAGCTGGTAGCACGTGATTTAAGGGATTGATCTGGGCTTCTTTTATTAAGGGCCGGGACCAGATTCTGCTCTAGATAGGTTGGGTCCACACTGCATTTTGGATGGGCTAATTAATACATTGGTTTAACGAGTAAAAAAACTTAAAAATCAATTAAATCGAGTAAATTAAAAAAAATCAAATCATAAATTTTTTTTGATTAAACTGATTAAAAAACCGACCAGTTCGGTTTTGGTTTTATAAGTTTAAAGTCGAAAAAACCGAATCGAATCCAAACCGAAAAAAATCGAGCCAAATAAAAAAAAACTAAGTCAAACTGGTTTGAACTGATTTTTTTCTAAAAAACCAAACCAAAACCGGTCGATTTGAACCGATTTTGGTTTTTTTAAATAAATTTAATTTGATTAAGTTTTTTAATAAAAACCAAACAAAAAATAATCATTGTTGGATGCATCAGTTTTGGCATCTTAAGGTCTGTATTATTAGTTTTTTAATTTTATTCTTAAACTATTATATTATTGATAAATATTAGTCAATTCACTTTTATAAATAATTTCAAGATTTTTTGAAGTTGGAAACTATTCTTTTAAGCTTATAAGAAAATATAAATTTAATAAATTATGAAAATTATAAAATAATCTAGAATTATCTCGAGATTTTATTGGAAGTGTTTTAAGAATCACAAGAACAATAAGCAGATAAAATGCTTACGATTTTTTTAGGTCTCCAAGAAAACACCAAATTAAATTCTATTTTTTATAATTTTTATAGATATTCAATGCTTAAGGAAAATTCTTAACCTCAAAGTTTTTTGAAATTATCTTTGCAAATAGAATGCATTTTATTGGCATATATGAAAAAGTTCAGCTCAAAATATAAAAAAATTAAATTTTCTTTTATAAGAGTTTTTGATAAATAATAACGATTAAATCAAATAGAGAGACAATGTTCACCCAAATTATGATAAATTTAGAATAAAATTAAGAGCACAAACCTCAATTAAACTCACATTTCTCCATCACAAATTCATACAAGTATCATGTTAATAAAACATTCTTTTCAAGAATTAATTAAGATGAGATATCAAAATTTAATTAAATATTATGTATTCATAATAAAATTCGTTTTCATTCTAATATATTTGTTTCTTCACACTAAGTAAATTATATATTTTTATTTTTATATTATATAAAATAAACCATATAACTATGGATTATGAATTAACGCAACACAATATTTTTACAAGTGATTAAGATATCTTTTATTTTTGTATATAAGTATGTTTCAAAATCAGTTCAGCTTGAAAAAAATATCAAATTAATATTTCTTTAATAGTTTTGATGTTCTATGTTAAAAATGAAAAAAAATTAAAAAATATATTGATTTATTTTTAAATTTATTGCCAGAAAATATTTTTCAAAGAGAAATAAATAATAGTTCACCATTAAAAAATAAAAGTTGGATAATCAAACATATTGATCAATATAAAAAGAAATCCACACTCTTTTTTTTTTTTGAGAAATAACAAATCCATACAACTTTAGCAGCAAATTAAAAGAAGACATATTGCATTGCTTTGCAATTCCAGGATGTATATTTTTTTAAATAAGAAGAAAACATAAGTACCATTCAATCAATTTGACTTTTTTTAAAAATTTATTAAACTAGATGACTTTCTTTTTCTAATTTTGTCTTCAAAACCATGTGATTCTATTTTTTTTTAATTAAAATAAAGTTATTTTATTTTCATCTAGATGATGAGCACACAATCCATGTCTTAAACCGGTTTAATAATTCCAAATGATCAGAGGTTAAATTTTCTGGAACAAAGGTACCATTTTCATTTCGGAAAATCTCAAGATACGTGAAATAAACAAATTGAATCAAGAATTACATACAAATAGTCACAAAAATCACATGGCAAAACACAAATTTATAGTAGTAATTAGGTAGGAGGAAGACACACACTATGTTTCAGATGAGGGAAGATTCCACTTGAACTTTCTGTCATAAATCCCATTAAAGCCATACCAATCACCACCCCACTAGCCATGCCCCAAAAAACCCTCCCCGATCTCTTCTTTACAAGAACCTTGACCATCTCTGTCTTCATCGATGGTGTCTTCTCTTCTATCAAACTCTGAAAAGCATTCTCTGCCTCCTCAAATTCAAACGAACCCGTTTCCTCAGAGGTCTGATCTCCATCTTCATCAAGACAAGACTCATCTAACTGGTCTTGGGTTGTCACTGTCATTAATGGTGTCGCCTCTTTCATCAAACTCTGAAAAGCATTCCCCGACTCCTCAAATTCACACAAGCCCGTTTCGTTAGAGGTCTGATCTCCATCACCATCAAGACAAGACGCGGAGCATGAAACATTCTCTAACTGAACTTGTGTTGTCGCTGTTTTATTATTGTTGTTCCTGTCATAGAATGCAGTTTCAAGGTCTGATAACCTCTTGCCTATTTGTTGCAAGCGGTACTGCGGCCTTCTAGAGCTTGATGTTGTTTCTGCCGACAAGAGATTTTTCAGAAAGAAAAATCTTTGCTCGACGTCTTGAATATATAGTTCAGACAATTGAGTCTCGGCAGGAAGAGAGAATACTTTGTTGATGAGTTCATGTTCAAGTTCTTGCAGTTTTTTCTGCAACATTGAGGATTGTTTTGCCATGGTTTTGGGGGGTTCTTCCTCTCCTTCTTTAATTATGGCTTGTTTTTGGTGATGAGGATGCAACAAATTGGTGGGGATTTCAGTTATCTTGGGAGGTTTCTTTATGGTGGCTAGTGGCACCGGACACGTTAAGGGAACGGTTATCGTGTCGTGGGAAGATTTGTGTCCATGCCATGCGACGGTTGAGACCTGAGACTAGCTTTTTAGGTTTTCATCTATCATCAAACTTAAAAAAGTGTTTGAAAATGTGGTAATATTTATTTTTTAAAGTAATTTTTTATTTAAAAATGTATTAAGGTAATATTTTTTAATTTTTTAAAAATTAATTATTTTTAATATTAGTATATTACAACAATAAAAAGAAAATAATTTCAAACAAAAAAATAAATTTTGATAAAAAAAACTGTTTGGAACTGCGTTCTTGAGGGCACCTGGGTGCTATTAATCCAATTAATTAAGTGCTATAAAAATAAAAAATAAAAAAACTTCGGGAATTGATCAAAGAAGATTTCATCAATTTTTTCTTTCCTCTGTTTTATCAATTTACCTAAACAAATTTGCAATACAACCAACGAGAGACAACGAGAAGAAACATACCATGTGGCTAAAACACACAATCAACCAACCAAATTGATATATCTCCTCCACCCGAAGACAGAAACTTGATCTGTTCTTGGAACTCGGATTATTGGAATTTGAATCCTTTCCGAGACTTGAAATTGAAACTTGAAACAAGGAATTAGTAATCATCCTGAGCTTAGTCAAGAGAGGCTTGTTCAGTTATGATGCTGTAATTCTTGGCTAGAGAAAGCGCCCTAATGTCAGGATTTTCTTGGAAAAGAAGCATGCTATTTCTTCCAAGCTCACCCATGCCTCAGTTTCCATCACCTTTTATGTTCAGTGTCTACAAGAAAAGCCATCTATCTCAACACCGGGGACATACATTCCACTAACCCATCAGATCACAGAGAACTCCATTGAACTTCTTAATTACCAGAAAATTTAATTTTCCATCAGATCACAAATGAAGAGTAGTTTCTACTTCCTATAATTGAAATGATTCTGTTTTAAGAAATATTATAAAAACATCAATAATGCCTCAGCCTAATTTAGAAGTCTGTTTTGCTAGACTTAAGGTCTGTTTGGAAATGCATAAACCACATTTTTTTTAATTTTGAATTTTTGTTAAAAATAATATTTTTAAATCGTTTTAATTTATTTATATCAAAAATAAATTTTAAAAAATAAAAAATATTATTTTAATATATTTTAAAATAAAAAATACTTTAAACCATAATTATTATTATAATCCCAAACAAACACTTTCTTTGTTATTTTACTACCATATCGTGGTTTGGAAGTCCAGCAGTCACTCAACTCCAATAAATACCACGGTGCCTTTTGTACTAAGAAACCCAGAAGACACAAACGGATGATGTTCTGAAAAACAAGAAAGGATGGAAATCAACTGTTCATACTTGGGGTAAATTAAAAAATTAAAAAAATAAAAATAAAAATAAAAATAAGACCATGTTAATTGACAAGAATATTTTATAATAACGTGATTTCCAAAAAAAAAAAATGGTTGGAAATTTGATTTTGCAACCAACAGCCGGGGATGCAAATTCGAGCCTTCAAATTTTGCATTTGCAACCGCATTCGGGGTTGCAAATCAAGCAACTTGTAACAATTTTGCAATCAAATTTCGGTTGCAAATTATATTTTAAAATTAAAAAATATTTAATTCCAAATAAAATCAACAAATTCAAATTCAAAATTAATATAAATTATATATTCAATTATTTAAAATAACAACACAAGAAATTAATTATACCCACAAATATATGAGCATATATAAACTCAATCTTCGAAATAATAAACTTAAGTACTATATTATTATTACTATTCTTTGCTAAGACTTTGTTTAGGATGATGATGTTATTCTTGGCCCGTGAATGCCTTAATGTCAGGATTTTCTTGGAAAAGCAGCATGTCATCTTCTTCCAAGCTCACCCATGCCTCAATTCCATCACCATCTTTAGTGTCCATGAAATGAAACATATTATGACCAGGGACAACCACTGCACTAAACCAACCAGGATTTCCCCAGCCAAAATCTACTTCATACACCGGCATCCGACACCAGCTATTAAACATATAGAAATCTGCATCGCTTCTGTGAAATGCTTCAATCATCTCAGTCTTGGTGTTGACCACCGAAGAAAACAAGTCATCATCGCTTGAAATCTTTGCAGAATCTGTTACCCTCTTCCTTATTCCATCGTGAACACGATCTACAAAGTGATGAAGTTCCACTTTGTTCTCATCATCATCTGCTGTGAAACGTGCAAGTGCCGGGTTTGTAAAGTTCCCACAAGAATTATCTGGTACAGGCATTGCAGTCTTCCCTCGCAAGTTGAATGAATGTACCAAGAGGGAAGGCCTTAACCGACCATGTTTCGCTCGAGCCACCATTGTAAGAGCCTTCCACATAATTGCTGTCACGACCTCCACTCGTGTCGGCTGGCGCGATCCATTAATATTGGCACTCGCAACAGCCTTCAGTTTCGATATGGCTGCAGTGTTAAACACAAACCTCTTCTGAATCTCAACCTTTTTCTCTCCAAAGTTTGGGGTAAAAGTAGGTATATCTCTTGGTGGGAAGAAGGAAGCTAACTGGAAACTTGGGGTACGTACTTTATCAACCCCTAATCTAGCTGCAGTAGCCCAAGCATTAATGAACGCAAATACTGAACTGGCATCGGCCGCCCTGTGTTTGATGCATACACCAATGGCCACCGCACCACATTCAAACATGTTGAACTGAACTAATACTATTGGGCCGTCTGCAGGTCGATGTGGAATTGGAGCCAAACGATTCCGAAGCTCGGTCTCAAGTTCTCCTCCTTCAAGAAGTTGTGAGAGGAAGCCACTTACTTGGGTTTCCACATATTCAGCTCCCTCGTCATTACAATCAATTACGAGACTGTTATCAATGTATCTTCCAGCAAAGGGGTAAAAGATTGTTAAGGCCTCCGATAATGATTTTTGCAATTGCTTGCTTCTTTCAATTTTGTCTCCAGCAGTACTGGATGGGTAGTAGAAAATGTTGGGTAAATATAGAAGAGGTGACTGAAACATACTTAGCCATGAAACTTTGTAGTTTCGAAGGTGGGACGGAGTTGGAGATGATGGAGTTATCAACTTTTTAGATAGGATTTGAACGTTCATATTGGAATTCTTTTCGAGATCTATATCAAAACAAGAAATGATCAGAAAAGAAAAGAAGAAAGATTAAAAAATATTCGCAACTTAATTTATCTGGCGGAAGAAGAGGGATCATATATATATATATATATATATTTGAAATCCTTTCACCCCATATACACAATTTACCGTAACATTTCAATATTAAATATCAATTACTGTTCAATAATGTAAATTAATTCGTCTTGGGTTTTTTTATTATTTAATTTTCAGTTGAGATTATATTATTATTACATACGTCAGTTTATTTATAAAAGGCAAGAAACTGAATAACCGAATCTATGCAATGCCGCTAGAGAATTTCCTTAGTTGTTTACGCATAACTGCCTATATAAAATGACCAATGACCAGGACGGAAAGAGAGTGGACTGTATATCGATTAGGAACGTCAGTGATGCAGTCGCCATTTAAGCAAGAGATTCCAGGAGCATTGGCCCGACCTCATAAAGAATTCAGGTTATTGAATTACCAAATTAATTTAAAACTCTAATTAAGCTAATTTTTTTTAAAAAAAATATTATTTTTTTAAATTGATTTTAACTCGGGTGGTTTTAAATCGATTTTAACTAGATCACTAATTAATTTATTAAATAACCCAAGTTTAATTGGATTAATTAATGTTCAAATTAATTTAAATTAAGATCTTATTGAATCAGGTTCTAAATCATAAATTTATCAAATTTATATGTGAAGCTGAAAACTAGCTTAATAACTATAATTAAAAAAAAGAAGATAGATAGGTCAAGAATTGAGTAAAAAAGAAGTGTTTGAGAGTGTGGTTAGTGATTGTTTTTCAAAGTATTTTTTTTTATAAATATATTAAAATAATATATTTTTTTTTGTTTTTTTTAATTCTTTTAAAATCAACACAACCATAACAATATATTTAGCAAAAGAAAAGTAAAAAACAACAGGGGCAATATGAACAGAGCTGCTCATGTCAGGCAGCAGAAGAGAAGCTCAAACTGGCAAAGTAGCCAAAACATTGAAAACCTTTCTGGACACTGAAATGCTGTATTGGCATTCATTAGTTCCATTATTTTGCTGAAATATTGTTACGGTATCACCTACCTGGACACCTTTATCCCTCACAAAACGATGCCACTCCCCGGTGATTACAGGTTTTGGATACCCTCCAGAGCGAAGGGATAGCTTAAAGCTCCACGGTTTACTAAGAGTGTCGATTGCTTGGAACTTAATTTGATTTGAACCTTCAGGCACTCGGAAAAGGTGTAGACAACTTGCAGGAACGCTCAGTCTATTCTCTATGTCAGACCGAGACAAACTTTTTGAGAAGACCTTAATTGGCAGTCCTGTTGTTGTGACTGCAAAAGAATAATGAGGTAATAACTAGACAAGTTATGCCAAATTTAGAGAAGTTAAACTAGAATTGGAAGTTGAAAAATGCATGATGAAAAAAGGGTTTAATAAAACTTTAAAAGTTATTTTGAAAATCAAAAGTAGAAAAATACAAAACGAAGTTCTTGTGTTTTTGAATATTTTATAAAATAACAGCTTTTTTATATTTATACATTATATAAAAAACTGCCGCCACAACTAAAAACTATAACTTTTCTGAACATATACTACAAAACTCAAATGATGAAGGATGAAAATCGATCAAATTAATAGAACATTTGTTTATTGTTTCATAAGCTCCGGTATCATTCATGGATAGAGAATGATGAAGCCCGTTCTTCAGCCCTGTAAACTGTAAGTGGACCTTCTTGATACCTGGGCTTGTTCTTTGTAATGGTAGTTGATGGGCGAGTCTTAAAGTCCATCACCAATAAATCTCATGTGCCCAATTCTATAATCATACGTGAACCGTTGTTCTCCCACTCCAAAACCTAACCTTACCATGTAGTCATGTACCTCTACAGCCTCACTCTCCAACAAGCCACCGGAATCATCTCAGCCATAAACGGAAACTTCTCTGGCGGCAAAGCACAAGAAATCATAGTCGCTCGCAGCAAAGTCCTCGATCTTCTCCGCCCTGACGAGAACGGTAAGCGCTAAATAGTTCTCTCTGTTGAATTTTTCGGTGCTATTCGCTCAATAGCTCAGTTTAGACTAACTGGTGCTCAGAAAGATTGTATTGTTGTTGGTTCTGATTCGGTTAGGATTGCAATTTTAGAATATAATAAGGAGAGAAATGTCTTTGGGTTTTTTTTTGATAGCTTCATCTGACTTGGCAACACTGTTGAAGGTGTATTCTGGAGCTTGGATTGTTTTATTAATGTGTTAATTGCATGATTAAATTGTAAATGTGTGATGGTAAAGGTTTGTGAGTAAATTAGTGAACAATGTGCGTGTGATGCATGAATTTTAATTTAGTACGAGTCAGAATAAATAACAATATATATATATATATATATATATATATATATATATATATATTTTGCATGTATATGAGCATTAAAAACTTTGGCCTAAAATAAATGTTTCACTGGGCCTATATGCATACCTTTTCAAATAAACGATGGTGAGAATTTATCAAATGACAAGAACTCGGAATATTCATGGCAAGAGCTCAGAGCTCAGAATATTCTAAGCATGTGAATAAATTTAGAAAAACACAAGTAGTAATTTTTCATCTTAAAGAATGTGGATTTTTTGTTAAGCACAACTAATTCAGTGCTCAAATATGTGGAACCAATATCAATTTTGGGATTTATAGTTTTTTTATATTTTTAGGTGGCAACTCCAATTCTTTTATCTTCTCTACATTTTCCGAACCCAGTAATCCAAATTCTCGAGCCATTGCGATGTCCAACTAGGTACGACAAGTTTAAATTGCGATGGTAAGAGAAAAGGAGACATGGAGGAGGCAAAAAAAAAAAAAAAAAAAATAAATTATCATAA
>Ga0307514_10002625_pt1 | contig 18374 bp, 17 predicted proteins | sample 16_EM_MG_FD_203088 | JGI IMG/M metagenome (GOLD analysis project Ga0307514, IMG submission 203088) | Populus trichocarpa ectomycorrhiza microbial communities from riparian zone in the Pacific Northwest, United States - 16_EM | ecosystem: Host-associated > Plants > Roots > Unclassified | place... | reverse complement strand
TTTGTTTATACCCAGGGCCTTATGATCTCGTGCCAAGACTCTTTTTATCTGTCACATAATTATTTCAGTGTGTGCCAGCTGCATAATGTGCACAAACTGCATTGCATTTTACACAGATGTCCTGCGTACTCGCTGATCTAACCATATTCAGCAGTCTTATCGATAAGGAATATGCGTCACCATACAATCTGTTATCAGCATATATTTTGTCACATAATTACTTCGGGGCCGAGAACAGGTTGAGCCATTTGTACTTTCAATTGACTTGAACTTCAGTACTTGATTTGCCTCGTGCACTTAACTAGTAGGACTAAAGGTAAGTAGATTTGGGGACGACATTGCGATAAATAAGATACTGTACATCATGATAGCCAGAAGAGGCACATACTGGTATGCACTTGTGCTGTGCACACTGGTCTCTTGGCGCTAGGGTCGAACCATCTTGCCTCATCTTAAACAAATTCTCACCTCGTCTAGCATCATCCACCCCTCGTACCTCAATCCAAATTTGCGATCATCTGGTTCTGAATTAAATTCCTTCCGCCTTTTCGGCTACACAACGGAAGAACGAGAGAGGCCGTAACATTACAGGGTAGAAGCTCAAGATGGCACGCTTATTGCTGCTCCTAGGCTTTGGGCGCCAAGGCTGAAGAAGTTGGGATAAGGTCATCACCTGACTCACAAACTGATGACAAAAATTGAAACCCAAACAACGATACGACGGTTTGAGCTGGACGAGCCACAATCACCAGGAGCTCCAGCAAGCTGCCTTCTTTCACCTGTCCGTGAACATACGTGAGATCACCCGCCACCATTTCACCCCCTGGCTCCACTCGCGATGAGTTCGCCTTTGCTGAAGACTCACAGCAGGGAAACACGGATCGGGAGAGGCAACATTGGGACCAGCGGACTAAGCGGGCGAGGTTTACGGATTAACGGAACAAAGAGCACTGCTGCAACTTGCTCAGCTTCGTGATAGACACTGATAGGGTATTGTTAGATGGCAAAATTTGCCTTCCTCTCCGAGCTGTGGACGCTGACTTCGGACCGGCTATAGAGCTCAAATCATTCATCCAATTGTCTATTGCCTCATCCCAACGACACTGACCAATCACCTGCGGATCAGTGAAAAAAAACAAAAAAAAAACAGTCGGGCTCACACACTCCATACGTTGGAAGGTGTGGACTGAGACACTCACTCAGGCTACTTTAGCACAGGTACAGTAGTGATGCTTTCAAGTCAACCTTTACAACTTTCAATGACCTCTGGTACATCCAGTACTACGGTATACAGTTCTAAGCCACAGGACCATCTTACGTCACGCGGGTCTGAGAACACGGAAGCTCACGACCCTGCAGCAGCAATCCCCCGATCGTCTCACCTGAAAAGAAGGGAACCGTACGAAAGGATGAACCCTCCCCCTATTCCCCACCGAAGAACACAGTCTCTACAGTCTTCATTTTTCCAACAACGCCCACTGTCTCCACCATCTTCGATAACGACCATCCTAACACAACCAACCCAGGAGATCATGATCTCACGCCATTACCTATTAGGGAATGTCTGTTTTACGAATTTCCTCAAGGGCCCATCTAATCGGTTTACTACCTTAATGACCGAAACCCTAGAATGCGGTTATTGTAGGGAAGCATTTCACACGCTGGAGGATCTCAAGAAACACCTTGTACGAGCCTCCCACTCTGTGTGGATCTGCTGCCACAACCTATATCGGAGTAAGCGTTTACGAGATAACCACCGACGAGACTACTCATGCCAGTCCTCCCCCGTTCCTGGTAACTGCGGTTATGCTGAATTCTATGAACCAACTGGGAAGGGGGAGTTCACTTTATCAATGAAGGCTGGAAAGTGTGGTTACTGTGACAAAGAGACTGGCTCCTCGGATAATTTAAGAGTGCACTTGGTCGACGAAGTTACGAAAGTTATGGGCCATGAAGTTTGGTATGCATATGGACGGTTCTTTAAGGAGGGAAGAGAAATGGAAAGGTGGAAAGAATTCTGTGAAATGGGTAATGAGGATGAGGCTTTGTGGGCAGAGACAGAAGGCGAGGGAGGGCTTATGGGAGTCAATAATGGCATCAGTGATGGCTTTGATGGGAGAGGTGGGATGAATGGTGGGGGGATCGTTGGTGCCACAACGAAGAGGCGGAGGACCATCAGCAACGGGAGTGGCGTGAACATTACAGGGATTAATTGATATTATGTTCCACAGTTGTCATCTGCTATATACGGAAGCAATGCGACCTCGAGGGTTTTCAACTTTCCATCTAGCCTGGTTCTTCAACATCTGCAACGCTACAGAGTCAGGTAGTTTCACGGCCTTATTTCCTATTGTTGTTGATATGTGCACGGACTAGAATGCGTGTATGAGCGGTGGTATTTTGTGTTTGGAGGGCATCATTGTCGGGAGTTCTGAAACTGGAGTTATCAAAACGATGTTTTAATCCTGGAGTGACTGGTGGTGTTCTTTTCTTGTTTGTGTGCGGATTCTTCTTGTCCATTCCTCCTTATATACCGCCGAACACGAGCTGCGATTTTTGCTTGTTGGGTGCTCAACCTGGAGATCGTACAGGCGGTAGGGTTACTTGAGGGAATGGGGGATATACCAGTCATTTTCATCTCCCTTTTTGCCTGTGTTGGCCTATGCGAGTCATCGACTGACTCTCCTGAGCGTCACTTTGTCTCATTTCTTTACACTGGTGGTGGCTTTTGTCAAATTCTTGCGCCTTCTAAAATCGAGTCCAGCACCTTCTACCGACTTAGGCCGAGTCTGCACACTTAGGAATATGTGTGCCTAGAGGTTTTGAGTTCAAATTCGACGTGTGGTGTGGTTGTCCTTTCTTCTATCTTGGCTACATTATTTATCCCAAACCGAGCTCAACGAATCATCTTACCCAAAGTACCTCTCATACGCCCATCACTTCCAATACTACTAGTACAATACCCCAGGCCTGCAATACCCCTCTTCATTCACATTTAGGTTCAGCTTCTGTAGCACTACATGTTGGAAAAAGCAGTTCTGAGATACCCTGGCCTTGGCGATGTGGTTGTTAGGATTTGCTTCATTGGGCATAGTGCCCGCTTCTGAACGGGCCCATGCGTGCATGCAACGATCCCTTCAGGCCATCTCGGCATTAACTTAAACTCTCCCTAGGGGCTCGAGACTGCTCCCTAGACACCACGAGACTACTAGCTATCTACACTCGTATAAATGGGGTTACGGAAAGGAAATGCGATGCTGGAAGTGTCAGCTTGGATGGTCATGAGCCTGGAGGGATGCTGTGGGTTGGACAGCCTGCAATGGAATCTTTAATGTCATGTGGGCCGGGATTGCGGCCATGGATGCATCTGGATTGCAGATCGCTCACACTGCGTTATGTTACCAAGCCCTTTCTGCCAGGTATATTTTTAATCCCCCAGCTTATGATTCATGATGGGCGCCTCGCCTCAGTCATGTTTGGTTGTCCCTCTCATGTCCTAGCGGCCCAAACGCCTCTGCTGCTGTTAGTACTGGTCTTGAAACAACTGAGAAGCGTGTTAGGAGGAACCAGGCTAATACGAGGGCCCAGTTGCGCATGTATCTAGGTGCTCGAACCTGGCCGGTCCATTTCCTGTTTAGTGCTATCCACCTAGAAAATACAAGGAGGATATACGAAGTACATAAGCTGACATGTACGGAACCATTCCTCAGCTCTTCACTCACGGCTGGAAAATTCAATCTCAGGGCCTTCATCCAGGTTTACCCGTGCCCCTACCTCTGGGCACATTCAAGCTCGGCAGGGTGTCTTATGCTTATTGGGTGACATTGGGTGACACTGACATTGAATGATATTGGCAAATGTCAGGACTGCGGAGTGCGGAGCACCTTGATGGTATAGAACTGTGAGCTCAGCATAGCACCATCCCCGTTTGCAAATTGAACAACACGTTTCCCCGCCGTAGCAACCATACCTGCTTGTGCCCTCGAAGCACTATAAGTTTACATGCCCATAATGTCTGGCGATACTGCACTGGGTCGGCGTCTGATGCATACGCTTTGTTTACCCATCACATCATGATGTACTGGGTGTCTGCTATAGGGTCGGCCTGATCGACTCAGAAACATACCAAACCCCCCACCGACAGTGTGTTGGGGTGGCATAGAATAGATACCATTATTTACAATATTATCTATCCCTCATCACCTCATACTGGTCGTGTAACTTGGCTTGACGGTGAAGATGGAGGTGGTTTCAAAACGCTGCTATCAATTTCGACTTACCAGTCTCCTCTTCTGCCTGCCCTTCTATTGCCTTTGGCCCCATTTTTGCTTCTTCGCTGTTGCCTGTTTTTTTTCTATGTAGTTAGTGGCATACCCCACACATTGTTCTCAAGTTTTGTTTCATGTTGTGGTTGGTTTCTGTATCACACTGCCTTACTTGACTCCAGTACTTAGTTAGATTGATTGACAGCCTTCCCGTTTCGGCCATAACCACAAACTCAGCACATAGCCAGACTTATCAGCACACAAATTGGTGGCAAACAATAATTCGGTGATGGGCTTGTATTGAAAGGTGCTACTGCTCTTACCCTCTGTCTCTTCTACACTAAATCGATACGTTTCGTTTCCTTTGGCATTCCTTCCTCCTTGTCTGGTTGCCTTCCTCCTACTTTCCCCTCGGCCTTCCGTTAAATTGCAACGCCTCTGCTCCCTCATCGTCTGTATCTCATCTCGCCGTTTACACTGTATGGGACCTAAACCTCTGATATGGCCGAGGTGTGTTGATGCTGTGCTGACCTGGTGTGTATGCAGTATAGCCACAATCGGCAACCCGAGCAACCTTCACTGCCATTTTGTAAAGGAATTTATCCGACAACTCACACACTTAGGAACCGAATAGTGAGTTTACAGATGGGGACACCGTCTGGCAACAGTAGACCGCCACCAATTGCTCCTAGATCACACCTGCAGTCGTTAACATCTTCGTCTCGGCCGACTCCTCCAACGGGGCCGCGCAGTTCGGGATGCTCAAGCAGTGAGAGCTTTTCCATAGGCAATACAAATTTCTCAGCATCTCGGGATTCACAAACCAGCACTACTACCCCCTTACCTGCTGTGCTTACGGCACTACCGCCTAGGGTGCGGCCGCGCCATTGGAGGACCCTTTGTAGAAATACCGTTCCCTACGATCAACCATATCCGCCTCCATCATCTCAGACAACCGTTCCCGGTTTGTGCGTCAGAGGAAGTTCTTGTCATTACGGTCATCATGGAGATGTGTACTTGGATGCAATAGAATTGGGGATATTGAGCTTTGAACATGGGATACCGCATGCCCTAGGGGTAGATATCAAAAGCTATGATACGGGATCTAGCTGGGCCAACCGCCATGTTTCACCCTCTGTGGAGGCTAGGGAGAGAGGGGACTATAGTGCACGGCAAGGGAGTGGGTGTGATTCCAGTGTAAACGGGAGTTTCCACTCGGGACAAGGAGTAGAAGCATGGATGGAGAAGCGTGCAGAGTGGAGAAAACGCCAGGCTGCCCTGGGTCCACATGCGGATAACACATACACACAGCCTAAGTGGGAGGATCGTTATAAGAATAAGGATGCAAAAACTCGAAAAAGTGACACTGGGAGAAACCCCACTGAGAATAGGCGTTCTCCTGTCGGCGGAATTGGTGCAAATGGATGGGGGGAATACACTGTACGGCGGCAAAGAGCACAAGTTAATCCCAAGGGCAAGCAATGGCAATGGGAATTGGAAGCTTTTACGACTTCTAATAGACAAGAGAAGCAAGACAGCATCCAATTCGAGCAGTGTCTTAAACAACTCCCTCTGAACTATCCAGGAGGCTTGCTACTGGGAGCGGTACGAAGAAGAGAAGAGAATAATCCTCAAAGTATAGAGGAGGCAGAAGAGGATAAAGGTGAATCAACATCAAGTGGCGAATCAGCCTCTACAGTACAGTTTATCATTCCACCTTTTCAGAAAGGCCTCAAGCCATCTCAGAACACACCAGCACACATTCAAATGAAGCCAAATGTTGTAGCTGCACCTTATTCACACTCTCATACCAACTTTTCACTCGATCCCTCCGCCACTGCATTTAGTCCTACTCACCCATCAGATATGCAAAGTTCACGGATATTCAGGCCACCTATTCAAGTACTGCCTCGCCAGCCCTCGAGGGAACTGATATTCTCACCAAAGGCACTGCCATCTTCACAACCTGTGACTCAGTCGCTTGGCCGCAGCCAACCATTCAGTACTCCGCCTAATGGTTTACAATGGGATATAGTTCGAAACATTCCCCAACAATATCCAAGTTCTCACCAGAGAACCCACCAACATCAAACTGTATGGATGACCATGGAAGAATACAAATATTACCTCGAACAGGGAGGGCGGTTACCACCGAGTTTGGATTGGAGAATATATGAATGTAGTATTCCGAATGCAGAAAGAGTAGCCCAGTGCGCACAGAGACCATTGCAAAAATCCCACAGAACAGGAAACACCTTCATTGTGCAATCTCGGCCTAGCACTGCACATTCTCCGATTCAAAATGCTCAACCTCTTCGCCCCCAACTTCATTTGAACCATACGTTGAATCAAATGAAGATGCTGCTTTCGTTGTACCCTGACTGTTCGAGTAAGAACCAAGCAACTGGGGTATTGACTGAGCTCATAGTCCCAGATACCCCAGAGGACATGGATAAGAATCCAAGCTACATATCAGAGAGTCTACAGACTGCATTACATCGGCTGGCCCTTTCCATAAGTCAACAGGAAAATGAAGTTGTGGCACAGTTTCAAGCTGAAATGTGGGGTGTTCTCGCGTGGCTGGGTGCAGATGGGGGTAGTGTTGCTCTACTGAAGGGGGGAGAGGATAAAGGTGGAATGGAGGACAAACAGAATGTGGAAAAAGTGACAGACGTTGATGGGACAGATGCTAATGCGAGGGGAGCTGGTATTATGCTTGCTTCCGGTCAAATCACTCTTCATGGTGCAGGTGAGCACGAAAGAAGGTATAATGAGGTCGTGGCGTTGACTCCAGGCCGACCGGCAATACTATCTCCGGTACTGCCATCTGCCTCACAAGCCCATGCCCCAGACTGGCATTTGCCGACAGTGATTGTTAGTGGGTCACCGATACTATCAACGAAATCAAGTGGAAGCACAGAAGGATCCGAATATTACAAACAAGTTCGACAACCCCTCCTGCCGACTTCAGCTGATGAGCTACCAGTTCCTCTTTCATCGCCCAGTTCTAATCTTCCGCTTCTCACCAAGGCGAATGAACAATATACACAGGAGACTATAAGCTTCTTTCTCAGCGATAAGATGGAGTCATATCTCCAAGATTCATATGAAAAGGTGCTTCGCGTACAAACTGCTATTTCACTTAAATGGAGACGTGTGAGCAAGGTTTTTGAGCGAGAATGGTGCTCTGGGATATCGAGATATGCGCGTAATGGGATAGTGCTGAGGGCTTTTTGGAATGTACATACAATGGAGGAAACGGATTGGCTATCTGTGGAAGACCCATTGGCCTACTCAGGTAAACCTCACATGAGGGGACGGGAACAGGGTTGGAGTCAGTATAGGAATAGGTCTGCATCGGCGGGGCCATGGGCTACAGAAAAGCCTATTATTGTGGAGGGTGGCCGAGATGCAGAGCATAAACCTGTGCTGATGGATGATTGGGGCTCATATTCGCCTACCCCGTTACGGGAGGAGTTTAGATACTGGAATATGCAACAAACGGGAACGATGGGGGCAGGCCAAGGGACGGCCAGTGAGGATTCCACTACAAGAGGAAAAGGGAAGGAAGAGTACCAAGATGCGTGGGGAGCGAGAAGCAGAATGCCACAGCGAGCTGTATGGGATAGGAGGGGCTTGTGTCAGGAGGTGGAGCCGGTAGCATTGAGTAACGAGGGGCGACACTTTCTTGAACTGGTTGAGAAGATGTGCCTGAAGAAGGTGATGGATTTTTCAGATATTGGCATTGAAGGGAAGTCCTCTGAGTACATACTGAAGCTGCCACCGCCGCCCGATGTCCGGCTCTTTCGAAGAAGGGAATTTCAGGGTGTCGAGAATAATATACATGCAGCTACAGTTGGAAGTGGAGGCTGGGATGCGCCGCTGGGCTCCCAAAGTGGAAATTCATCTCGACAACTTGAAAGCTCGTCGTTAGTTGATTGGTCTCGTTATAAGCCTGTTGGGGGCGGTCAAGCATATCAGAGTCAGGAAGAGAGAGACAGCGACCATTCACACGGGAGGCCACGAGAGAGGGGTGGTCAAAAGAATAATATTACTGTGGCTGATTTGCACCCAGAGGGTGCATATACTGTCGGACTTGGTGAGTCTTCCCACTCGCCTAAAACTCATAAGATCTACAGCTTAACCTAAATATGAACAGAATTACCTGAAGAGTTTCGCTTACTGCTTCTTATAGACTCCCTCGAGCTGGAGCCTCGCTTAATCGAAAGCCCTGTCTTGAGCCCTATTTTCCAAAGATCAGGCCCTCTATATTATACTGGGAACCTACCCATAGGTGAGGACGTTTTTGGTGCAGAGGAGAACAGGGTTGATGCAAAAGTGAGGGCAAAGCACCTGGAAATGTGTCATCTAGACAGGAGCCTATTCATGGGATATATTGTTCTGGAGATACTGAATGTCTGGGAAGAGCAGAGGAAGCATGCGACTAGAGTGAGGTGGAAATTTCCAGAGGTGAATAGGGAGGCTTTGGTTAGTGAGAGAGTGAAGATCCTTGCGGAGGAAAATCTGAGGTTAGCAAAGGAGAGAAAAGAGAGGCAGGAGAGTGTGCTGCAGGAGGAGGTGCCTGGGCCTATTGCTCCTCTGCCGCCGCCAGCACCCAACTGGGCTGATGTAGCCAGAGGGAGGGGCAGAGTGGAGGAGAAGAAAGCACCGCCAGCAACACAGACGCCTGTATCCAATAGCCCTATCGGGCAAAAACAGCCACCAGCTGCCGTAGCACCAGCAGTAGAACAGTTACCCGCAGGGAGGCTCAGCGCAAAGGAGAAACAACCACCGGCCACAGCAGCACTGGCACCGGCAGTGGAGATTCCTGTGAAGGCCCTACCAAACCAGTCAGACTCCACTCCTAAAGCTCAGGAGCAGACAGAATCAGCAGCGCCGCAAAAACAATCCCCTGGCCCTCAGCCTGTGGAAACCCCAAAGGCCCGACTCCCTGGATCTGGGCTATTGTACACAGATATCCTTAAGAAGGATGCTGCCTTAAAACAAGAACAACCAAAAGCCCAGCATCAACCAGCACCAGCACCAGCACCAGCACCACCCCTACTTTCACCTGCACCTAAGGTGGTCAAAGCTACCGACACTGATGCGGACGATACAGAGGTATGGCAAAAGTATAAGTCTAAGAAGGAGAAGAAGACTGAGCTACATGAAAGTCATGATTACCAGAGGGGGGTTACTGTGAAGAATCGCACTACTGCACCTATGTTAACTCCTAGTACGCTATTAAAGGGGAAGAGAAAGGCAGAGACTGCACCTAAGAGCACCCCAAGTACTACCCAACTGAAAGCGCCTCCGTTACCGCTGAAGCTTGGTGTGATGACACAAAAACTGGAAACGAAACTGGACGCGGAATGGGAAGCGAAAGAGGAGGTGACAGAGGATTGGGCTCCTCAACCACAAATTCGTATTCTTATACCTGAGCAGCCCAAGACTCCAACCTTGAGGGATTTGGAGATCTTAGTAGACCAAGAAATTGAAGTAGAGAAACAGGAGATAAGAAGATGGCTCTACCGGTTGCAAACTTGGCTGTGGACGTTTAATGAAGGTGTGGGGTTGAATTTCGTTGAGATTATGGATCCTCCTGATTGGGATACTGGGTTCTCAGATGCCATATCATCGGCTGATGGAGGGGGAGCGGAGTATGCTAGCAGTGGGGCATGTGCTCTGGAGGGTGGAAGTTGCCTGAATAGGATGGGGCAGCCGAGGCGTGTGCATAGAGGTGGGAGTAGGAATAAGCATACGCTGTGGAAGTTGAAGATGAGAGAGAAGGAAATGGTGGAGAGGGAGCTTGGTTGGGGGTTGGCTGGAGGAGAGGGAAATGAGCTAGAGGGCAAGAGAGTTGGGGATGTGGGATTCCGAGAGGGGGCGTTTCCAGCCGCAGCTGAGTCTCGAGGTGTGGGTGAGTGGGGCGTTGATTGATTGGGAGGAAGGGGCGTCAGTTGGGAGGCTGTAGTGCTGAATGGAAAAGTGGGGGCGTAGAGAGGAGGCAAATAAATAGGGGTTATCTAAAGCTTGTGTTTGTGTTTTTTGTCCATGAAGTGCAATATTTTGGCTTTTACTTGTATTTTTTGGTTGCATGCGGAGTATATCATCTGGCTGAAGAAAAATTAGGTGCTATTCACTGGCTTTTTTTTTTTTTACATGGGCTGTTCTCTTGCATCATTGCTCAGGCTGACGGCTGGCTGGTTTGGTGTTGCTTGTACTTGATTTTATATCTTTGATTTTGTATGATTCATTCAGCCAGTTCGTGGTCTTGGTCGAAAAAAAATGGAGTTTTTGTTTTATATCTTTCTTTTTTGTTAGTACATAAAATATGATATCCTGGAGAGGATGTAATAAATACTTGTAGTATGTTTAAGATGTTACTTTGTGGGAATGCTGATACTAATTGATGCGTACATGGAAGGATAGTAACAATTTTTAGTATTTGTGTTTTGCACTGTGATTGTAGCTGTGTTCCAGTGCAAGTGCCAGTCTTATCTCGTATTATTTTACTCCCATATTTTGAGTGTGAATATAACGGGAGAGACGAGTATTCGGCGTCGTTAGTTCAGGGTAATACTAGCCACGGTTCCTCAGTCTGACTAAGGTTGTGAAGTTCACCACGCTTCTCGATATATTTCTTGTGGCTGATCACCCTCTTCATTAAATTGACTGCTGGTATTACTGTATACTTTTTTAAGTAATATCTCTTCAGAAGGGTTTCTAGCCTAACCTTCCAGTACTTCATTATCAGTGTTTCTACATTGTATCTGAGTCTAAGAAGTTATCTCCTGATAGCTGGTTATCGAGGGCTAAATTTATAGAAAAATGTCAACCTCAGAAAGTTATACTAAAGTAGAGTAGTAGTAGCACTGAAGTTATCACAAAGTAAACTCAGGGTAATACCCCGCTGGACAACTACAAAAACGGCCAACCATGAAAACCACCAGCAGCTCACGTGTTGTGTCAGATTTACTATTTCCCTTACCTTAGGCGGCTCCCACTCTATAAATGAAAAGCACACCAAAGTAAGTCATTTGGCTAAGGTTCACTCTTAAGCCTAGCTAGCTGACATAACCTACATGATGCTATAAATGGGGACGTAGGGTCCCACAGTGAATTACTCCACAAAGGGCTAAATAAAATACCGATCTATTCAGTAACTTTAAAAGATAACTATGTAGTTGACTATATACACAGAAAAGGCAACTTTCACAAAACTCCACTAAAGCGCAAGACAATCACCACATTACCTAAAGGAATAATAGTAGGGGAGGAGAGGACAGATAACAAACATGGCATCGCATGGTCGTGGCAGTGGCGACAACCACTCAGGGATATATTAGAAACAGCACAGGAGGGTGGCAGCGGTGGCTACCCCACCTAAGGAAAACATCACAAGAAAGAATTCAACATATAACCACAACCTACAGGACTATGAGCACCCCGCTCTCAGCCTACCAATCAACACAGTAATACATCAAAGCATAACCATACTCGTACCCTGAGCGAAGACAGAAACCTAATCAGTAGTCCTCTTGAAGGTATATCTCTCCTCTTGCTTGAATGGTACACCAAGCTCGAACAACTTGAGAACAACATCCCTAAATTCGTTCATGAACACGGATTCGTCCTTGGCGTATCGCTCAACGTGCTTCCTGAATTCCTTGTCCTTAATAAGCTCAAAGTCTGTCGGCAGCATCATGAGGGACTTGGTCTTCTTGTCTTCATACTGGGCAGGCCCATTCCACTACCGTAAGAAAGAAAACAATTAGCTTCTAGCGGCGGGGTTGATGTTAGGGGGGCTAATAGGTACCTTTTTCCATTGCCACTTCTCATCAAGAAGAAGCTTGTAGTAGTCATTGGTAAGGACAGTGGGGGAGAAGGTCCATGGCCCGCTGAACCCAGACCTATCAGTGTGGCACCTTCCCAAAGCATGTGCGCCACTGAGAGCAACAATTTCTCTATCATCAAAGCCCATTCTGTAGAAGATGTCTCTCAAATGTCGGGCACCCTTGGTAGCATCGGGAAGGCGTCCATCGGGTGTGCAAGCTGCAACGTCTCTGTCGGTACGTCCAGGGCGATAAGGGATGATTGGTCCCTGCATTTCCTGGATGGCGCAAATCCCAGCGAGGATCCAGAGGTCGGAGTAGGAAATCCATGGATGCTTCCCTGTAAAACAGGAAAATAAAGGCTTAGTAGGTTCCTAAAACTCGGGATTTGATTTCTTATATGCAACAGCCCCGGCATGGCCCCCAGAGGTGGGTTTTTCTGGGCTGGAAAAGTAAACCACATGCATGTGGGGTAAAATGCATGTTTGGGAATAAATCCGACAACAGGCCATGGAAAGTATCCAGCTAATGAAGCTTTGGTGAGACTTACGCTTAACTGGTTCCAATAAGTCCCTCGCGATCTTCAACCCAGCATTAGCACCATGGTCAGATTCTGGGGTAAATCTCATAGTAGCGCCATTGCTGCCACCAGTCTTCGTCTCCTTATCGTAGGTACCGGATGCATGCCAGGCCAATCGAAGCAGTACCTAAATTACAGGTTTAACATTGCTTTCCATGAAGGGCACAACTCGGGTAATGTCTCATGCGTATACATACTGGTGCATAAGATCCATCATCGTAATCCGAGTTAGACTCCAACAGCTCCGCAATCTCGTTGTAGATTTGCTGGTAGTCCTCGAAGGTTCCCTTGTGATCTGGTCCCTTTGTATAAACCCTGTCGGCAGAAGCACCAGAGTGCAGGAATGGGAAATATTCAGTCAACTTGCCGGTGGAGTAGAGGTAGTAGCCACCACCTCCAACAGCTCCCAATGCAAGGAGGGCATAGAGGCCGGTGCTAGACCCTCCACCAGAGGAGGAAGAAGAGGCAAAGCGGGTATTCCTTGATACGGGGGAAGTCGTGGGGGCTGGTCGTCGTGGAACAAATGTGGTTATATTTCGTCGAGCGACAGGAGATGGGAAGACTGAGGTAGATGTACGGAGGAGCTGAGCTGCCCGAGCGGTGACTGTGCGTGTTGAAGCCGCCATTTTTGTGGTTGATGTAACTGAAAGAAAGAAAGTGATAATGGAGCTTCAACGGATGCTGATCGATAGGCAATACGGGTTAATCCTAGGTATGGAGGTGTAAGTGGGTCCTGTGAATTGTGAAACTTCGAAAGATTGAGGAGAAAGAGGCGTGAGGGTGATAATATATGGTGTGGTGGTGTGGGTGTGGTCTTTCTATAGGTATGTCTGGGTTACTAAGTGCTGAACTACTTAGATTGGTAGGTACCTGAGACGAGAAGTGCGAACTCTGCCGCTCAACCTTATATATATATGTATATAGGAGCTATGTCAAAGACGAAAAAATACAACAAACTCTTCAGATCCTTTTTGAGGCCTACGGCCTATATCCTAGGTTATTTCCTGTTTAGCACCAACCAGGGAGGCCCCAAGATTTGAGACATGAGGGTAGCTAGATACTAATATCCTCTTGCCACAGGTCCAATGCCTCATGTTCACAGTGATACTGGCTCATTGGGAGCATCACTGCCTTTAACTGGGCGTATGCGCACCCGACAATACTGCTTCCCCCACTCTTTAGTATAATAGCTTTTACTCTCAAGTATTTCATCTGCTAACAGGCCAGGATCATGACGTCTCGATCTCCACAATGTTTATGTTTCCTCCGAGGAACTGGTACCGAGTTAATGTTCAGTACATGTACTTTGGCTAGAGTCAAGAATTACCAGCATAAAGTGATGGCCTCTCGGGGCGCTTTGGCTGGAACACGGACAGTACACATAGCTCGGGCTGCCGGCCGCGGGTAAGTGGTCTAGACCGTCACTTTCCCAGTTGCAAGGGTCGGGGATAAATGTGGGGTTGTGTGTGAGGGGCTCATGCCAATAGGTTTGCCGTGTTCTACCGACAGAGGCGTTGCATGGAGGACACTCAGTAGGTGACTGGGGCTAAACTCGGACATTCTATCGTCAATGTATCTGTAGGGACTGTCAGCGTTCATATATGACTGAATAGACACTGAATATTGTTTTCGGGGAATACAAACCACTATATATGCCTGTTATTTTCCCGAAATACTTCACTGCGAGATGTTGTGGAAATATAAAGTACGTTGATAGTGGCATATGTTTCCCGAATTGTTTAACCGAAAGAGGGGACTAAAGCGACCCGACCCAGTACATATTGCTCCAGATGGGCGTTTCATTTCGGAATGCAGAATAATGCCCCTCCAGCACCTGCCTGCAGCCGGAGGGTGTTAGTCTGGTTGGCACGGATATTGGCCGTCCAATTGCACCATGATCATACCCCTCTTTTCTGATCCCGAGCACATTGAGCACCCCACACTTTGAAGATGCAGAAAATCTTGAGGTTAAGTAAGGCAGGCCGTTGCACCTACATGTGCCCCACCAAAACCCAACTATTCACTAGACCACGTACGTTCACAACATTTCCTACCTTTGCTAGCTACATTACCGACGTCAAGCTTTCTCACAGCCGACGGAATCTCTCGTTGCAAAGCAATTTGAGATTATCACCTAAAGCTTTTGTCCGATACTGCTCTTACAACAGGATGTGTCAACAACATGGGCTCGATGCAAACACTCCAGGGAATGTGGTTGATATCACTTCTAGCAGAGAGCTTCTTCCAGCGAATGTGAAGCCCAGAAATTACCTTCTTACTCTCGAGCCAGACTTCGAGAAATTCACCTTCGAGGGCACAGTGGTCATTGAGTAGGTCCTCCAAGCCGCTGGTTCTGTTTGCCGAACGAAGTTCCTGACAGATTTGGATAGCTTAGATGTTGTAGAAGATACTACTGATATTTCAGTGAATGCTACGGAGCTCAATATTCATAGTGCAAAGCTCTCTTATGGGGTTGCAAATGTGCAGCAACAAAAAGGGATTAAGTGAGCTGCTTCCAATTTTTTTTATGTCCCATATGATCCTAACAAAATCTCTCCAGGTACAATGAGGACAAGCAGTGGGCCACATTTGAATTTCAGGCCACTGTTCCAGCGGGTAGCGAGGCACAATTGACTATCACTTTCACGGGGATTTTGAACGATAAGATGGCTGGTTCGTTTAGCCGGTCATTGTTGTTTACTACGGGAATTAGAGCTGAGGGTTGCTAGGTTTCTACCGCTCGTCTTACAAGGCTGAAGATGGAAGCACCAAGTACTTGGCTACGACTCAGATGGAACCGACTGATGCTCGTCGGGTAAGTATCCATTTCAAAAGTAGTCCATTAGGCCAGATAACCGACTGTTATTTTAGGCTTTCCCATGTTTTGATGAACCAGCTCTCAAATGTACTTATGAGGTTTCGCTCATTGCGGACAAGGACCTCACATGCCTGTCCAACATGGATGTGAAGGACGAGAAGGAGCTTCCGTCAGGAAAGAAGCAAGTCAGCTTCAATAAGAGTCCACCAATGTCGAGCTATGTACGTTTCTTCCGATGCTAGTCACCTACCATAATCTATTACTGACACCAAACTTAGCTGTTGGCCTTCATTGTTGGTGACCTGAGGTATATTGAGACTAAGGCTTTCCGTGTTCCCGTTCGAGTATATGCTACCCCCGGTAACGAACAACATGGGCTCTTCTCCCTGGAGCTTGCAGCAAAAACTCTGAAATTTTATGAAGAGACCTTCGCAAGCCCACTCCCATTGCCCAAGGTTGACATGGTTGCTATCCCAGATTTTAGTGCTGGAGCGATGGAGAATTGGGGTCTGATCACCTACAGAGTGGTAGACCTGCTTTTCGATGAGACGACTAGTGGTGCCAGCACAAAGCAGAGGGTTGCTGAAGGTGCGCTGATCATCCTTATATTATATATGTGACCTGTTGACTTTCTCACAGTTGTTCAACACGAGCTTGCTCACCAATGGTTTGGTAACTTGGTCACCATGGACTTCTGGGATGGTCTCTGGCTCAATGAAGGTTTCGCAACTTGGTGAATGGTGCCTTGTGGAGTTTTTATGAATAGAGATCTAATATGGTGTAGGATGTCGTGGTACTCTTGTAATGTCTTTTACCCAGAGTGGAAGGTTTGGGAGGGATACGTCACAGATAACCTCCAAAGTGCCTTATCTTTGGACTCACTCCGAAGTAGCCATCCTATCGAAGTCCCTGTGAAGAGGGCCGATGAAATCAACCAAATCTTCGACGCAATATCCTATTCCAAAGGCTCATGCGTTCTCCGTATGATTTCCAAGTATCTCGGTGAGGACGTATTCATGGAGGGAATCAGGCGATACTTGAAGAAACATGCCTATGGAAACACTACGACATCAGACCTTTGGGCTTCGTTGAGCGATGCCAGTGGAAAGGATGTTGGGAAAATTATGGATATCTGGACCAAGAAGGTTGGATATCCAGTCATCACTGTCACAGAGGATGGGAAGAACATACACCTTCGTCAAAACAGGTTCCTGAGGACTAGCGATGTCAAGCCAGAAGAGGATCAAACCCTTTACCCGGTTTTCCTTGGCCTCAGGACTAAGGAGGGTGTTGAGGAGGATTTGGCTATGAATGACAGAGAGAAAACATTCGAGCTCAAGGATCCCGACTTCTACAAATTGAATGCCGATCACTCTGGCATCTATAGAACATCGTATCCACCAGGGCGCCTCGCAAAACTCGGGGCAGCTGCCAAGTCCGGTTTGCTTAGCGTTGAGGATAGAGCTGGTATGGTTGCCGATGCTGGTGCCTTGGCTACTAGTGGTTATCAAAAGACCTCCGGTTTGTTGGCTTTGTTGAACGAATTGAGCGATGAGAAAGAGGTAGTCGTATGGGATGAAATTACCACTCGAGTCTCTACCATCCGAGGGGCATGGATATTTGAAGATGAGGCAACCAAGAAGGCATTGAAGGCATTCCAGAAAGCCTTGGTCAGCCCACAAGCACAGGAGATCGGATGGGAGTTCAAAGACAGCGACAGTCACCTTCTACAGCAGAAGAAAGCGTTGATGTTTGGAGCTGCTGGTTTAGCTGGAGATGAGAAGTATGCTGCCTTGTCTGGCTAGTGCTCTACATGGGCTAATGGAGTTATAGGATTATTGATGCTGCTAAGGAAATGTTTGGGAAGTTTGCGGCTGGAGATAAGAAGGCCATCCATCCTAATATTAGAGGCAGTGTGTATGCTATTGTGCTTGATAATGGAGGCGAAAAAGAGGTGAGATTAGTAATGGTATTGTGAGATTCAGAAACTAACCAAGTCAAAACTACTAGTATGATGTTATTCTCAATGCCTATAAGACTTCAACGAACAGTGACGAAAAAAATACTGCTCTGCGATCCCTAGGGCGAAGCGCAGACCCCAAATGCATTCAGCGCACTCTTGACCTGGCTTTGAGCAGTGAAGTCAAGGAACAGGATGTAAGTGCAATCCAGCCACAATACCTCTTCTCTTATTTAAGTTGCCCTTGATTTTAGATATACCTCCCTATTAGCGCCCTTCGCACGCACAAGGAAGGAGTCAATGCCCTATGGGCATGGGCTCAAAAAAATTGGGACACCATTGAGTGCAAGCTGCCCCCTGGGCTGTCTATGTTGGGTACTCTAGTCCAGATTGTCACATCAAGCTTTACTAGCTTGGCAGCTGTGGAAGATATTCAAAAGTTCTTCTCTGCTAGGAGCACTAAGGGTTTCGACCAAGGCCTAGCGCAGAGCTTGGATGGTATCAGGGCCAAGGCTGCATGGTTGGGTAGGGACAGGGAGGATGTCGCCCAGTGGCTGAAGAGCAATGGGTACTTGAAGTCGAGTAATCTATAGGAAGGATTGCTTGCACTTCTTCGCCTGTGGGGTGGGGTACGCTGGGGATAGGACATCACAACGTGGAAGTGAGGTGGTTTGTGGGATCGTTTAATAGCATTTTACATGGGAAGGAGCGCGAATTGGTACATAGAATTGGTATCATCCATGTGTCGAGGACTGACTAGATGTGTAAAGGATTGTGCTCTTCTGTCGTGGGCGCAGCGTAGGTGTGATCATGGTTATGATGTTTCGGTTTGAATAAGAAGATGTAGGCCTCACTCGGTATAAAATACAAATTGGACATACTGCTAAAGTATTCTGTGTTCTTGCTACAAGTATTG
>Ga0307514_10002624_pt1 | contig 18376 bp, 15 predicted proteins | sample 16_EM_MG_FD_203088 | JGI IMG/M metagenome (GOLD analysis project Ga0307514, IMG submission 203088) | Populus trichocarpa ectomycorrhiza microbial communities from riparian zone in the Pacific Northwest, United States - 16_EM | ecosystem: Host-associated > Plants > Roots > Unclassified | place... | reverse complement strand
TAAAAAAAAAAAATAGAAGGTTGATCTCAGGGTAATTTACAACCACGTGTGTATCAAACAAAGTACAAAAACTTCATACGAGATATATCAATTGAATCTATCTATATCCTTACAAGTGTACATTGCCATTCCAAAACGCCATGCCGAAAGATTAAGAAAACAAATCTCAGTCCCATATGAGCCCCCAAAACTCAAATGGACAAATTATTAGTTAAGTTACCCTATAACGGCGGCAACTGATTCCTACAAATCGGGCACTGCAATCTCATCCTTATCCACCCCTCCAAACACACCGCGTGGAATGCATGCCTACATGGCGTAACCATATAACTCCTCCTCGTCACCAACCCGCCCAGCCCCCCAGTCACTCCCACACCACCCTCTCCTCCACCTGCCCCTACAGTCGCAGTCAGGACTTCCACCGGGTGCATACAAATCGCACAATCAAAGCTCCTCAGCCCCAGCCTCCCTCCACTCCCACTCCCCCCATGCGCAGGCGCAGTAATAGGACTAGTTGGCGTCGCGGCTGAGAACGGCTGCGCAGCTTCTAAATCATCCACCGGCAGAATCGGGTGGTAATCATACGCTCTGGGCAACCACCCTCCTGGAATGCCCACCCGTGGCCCCGCCCACTCCTGGATCCACAACACAAATACCTGAAATGCCACCCACCCAGCAACCACATATCCCACTTTCTCCATTCCCTGAAACTCAAACCCAAAGATATTCCCTCCCACCCCACCTTCGTGGCGACTACCAAGGCAGAAGAGATATAACACGGGCAAAACACGGCATATCGATGCCCCCAGGACGAATTCCCATCCTAGCGCCTTTCGGCATCCGCGCATGATATTTCGGTAGATTTGAGGCACCCAGAAGGAACATGCAAGGATGGCACAGATGGAGACAAATATGTGTCTGTGCGGGGGAGACCAGGTGGAGATGTGGAGAAAGAGAAATGCACCGCCAATGAGGAGGAAGTAGAAGCGGGAATAGATTGTGGAGATATCCTGCCGACCGTCATCCGTGGGAGGGGTATTCGTTGTAGCTGGGACGTCATTTGGGGGGATAATAAGTGGAGTTTGGGCAGTCGCTGGAGCTGGGAGGCTTGGGGATGGCGCTATGGGTGGTGCAGTCGCAGTAGTAGAGGCAGCTGCAGCCGCCACCGCCGCAGCAGCTGCAGCATGGCGTTCTGGGCGTTGCACACCCCATATGGTGATGAGGAAGCGCATGCCAAAGACCACGACAAGCACGAAGGACAGGAATGCTGCTGTCACTAGTGCCAAGTAACTCGATTCGACCATGACACTAACGAGGATAAATGCTCCAGCCATGTATCCATCAACAATTGCCATCATAGCTACACTCCAAAAGCTCACTCTGCTGACTGTGCTCGGTGTGCTCGACTCATTCATCTGTCGGATTAGCAACCATGTCTGTACCGTGACTACCAGAGCGGCAGATAATGCAAAATTCTTGACCAGATTGTGAAACTGCTCGATTTTGACCCCCGTAGCACTTTTGATGGATAAGACAAAGCCACAGTTAGGGGAGTACACCATGCTATCAAGGATAATGGGTGGGGCGGGGGGGACTGGAATACCAGTTGGGTGTCGGAGTTCTCGCTCGATAAGGCGGAGTGTAGAGGGCGTGATGGGGGCGGGGTCAAAGAAGTAGTGGTACCAGAACATGGGGTGCCAGAGAGAGTATGTATTTGGAGGCAGAGGGGGGTTGTGAATGGGGTGCAGCTGGAGGTAAGCGATATATTCGCAGTTTTGGGTATCGGATATGAGGGAGCTTGATGATGACCAGAGGATGTTTCCATCAGGAGACTCTTCCTGTCGCTTGATGGCCTCAGAGAGAGACTCATTTAGCATAGCTCGGGCCGCTTCGAATTTGCTCAGGCTGAGAGTAAAGTGGGGGAGAGCGAAGAGACCAGAGAAGCTACATTCATTCAGCACTTTTGCAACATTTTGGGGGTGTATACCTTAAGTGGAACATACTCTTTTGAACTGGTAGTCAGTACCATATCCCCAGACTTGACAATATGTACACCAGACATCACAACATCGTGGCTATCAAACCCATCCTCACTTTCAAAGGTGATACGAGCTTGTACTGCCTGCACATCTCCAGGCTGGGACTCTTCTATTCTGATGGTGATCTTTCCATCGCTCCCAGTGATGTTTTTCTCTGCACTTTTGGTTGAGTTGTTCAATATGTATGGTAGTAAGTCATAGAGCCTATGCCAGTTCCCATGTATTCCACCAGATGCATTATAATAAAGTGGTAGCTCTGTATGCCCCAGGGGCAGGTGTAGTTGATCTCGTTTGGTAAAGCTTGGGATATTTTTTTCCGAGGTCTTTGTCTCCCCTAGACCTCTAGACACATCCTCATCTTCCTCGGGTATAATTGTCCTCTGGCTTGTAACATTCTCGCCACCGCCAGGTCCATCAACAGCACTTTCTGAGTTGTCCCCTAAATTGGCGCCCTCCTCCAGTATGTACTTAATCATCTCCTCCACCGCCCTTCTTACTGTCTTTGGTGGCATCATTACCACCAATCCATCTGGGCCAACCCCCCCGACCTTTTCGAATCCAGTTATATTACCAGGAACACCATATGTCGAATTCCGGAGCTCTTCAAGTTCCCGTTTGGCCCTCTCGATAGCTTGCTCAGTCTCATTTTTTCGTGTGGTGGGGCTGGTGTCGGGAGTGAGAAGGAGGATAAATATGAACACCAGAATTACTCCCAGCCGGTTGTGCTCTGCCATGGCGCCCGCTGTCTCCCAAGACGTTTCGAGCACAGTCGTTGATGAGCGAAGTCAGTACCTAGGCCTTGGCAAGGCACCTGACCTCGACGGAGACTAAATCTGGGGGATGGCCGATTCATTTCGTTTATGTAAAGTTTGAGATATTAAGGTAATCAAACCTAATTTATAACGGTTTTTTATTGGAATGCCCATATTGAAATTCTCAGTAAAAATTCAATTATATTTTGAGGACCTTTTTATATGAACAATGAGCAGCCTGATTTCGTAACATTCTTAGTAGGCAGGGGCACCCGTCATGCGTAATCCCCATAAGATCCGTAATCAACTTAGTGTAGTCCATATTCATTTCTCAGTCTCCAACAACAACCTCCTTTCTTTTCTCACTCGCGTGATCGCCTAGGAAACACTGCGAATGCACTTAATACGCCTATTGCTCTATGTTGTGTAGCTCCCCCGGCTAAGTAGGCCATCCCTTAATTACCTGCCAGCAATTTGCCATCGTATCTTATTGGTGAGCTCTTCTTGCACTCTCGCTACTACGACCCTGATAAACTCCACCGCTGACGCAAGAGCAAAAGCTCGCTTTGGTGCGTGATCGTCAGGGGACCCAACGCGCGAGGTTGGAATTGAGTTAACTGGCAGCGAAGACTGAAAAAAAAGTAACAAAACCCAAAAGGAAGGAGAAAGAGACAGAAAAATACACAAGGGCTCTTCCACATTGATCCTAGATCATAGCTGTCTCAGGTCACAGGTCTGCCGAGTAGGAGGGAAAAACAGCTCACACAGTACTGAATGCCTCGAAAGCCAAATATTTTCTCGTCCTCGACTGCCACCACGCCTGCAGCAGTCCCCATCATGGCCCCCTCAACCCGGAAACGCTCATCTTCCACCACCAAGACTACAAATAAGATAGCTCAGTTCTTCTCGTCATCCCCGAAGTCTAGCAACATGCCCAATCAAACTGCATCTGCGGCACTCCTTGCGGCACAACAGTCTGCCGGGCCGTTTAGCCCGTCAGTCTCCCTACCTACCATATCTCTATCCACTGCAACGGCCGACACTACTTCAGACACCACGACCACAATGTTGTTTTCACCACCGACACCGGCTGATTCCCGCCGCCTAGCACGTCAACATGCTCAATTCGGACCACTCGGCCATCCGAGCCATCGGTTTATCGCTAGGCACCCCGAGGGAAAGCCGTTTAAGCATGTACCGGAGGACGAGCCTCCATATTACTATCTGTTCACGACATATCTGTCTTATTTGATCCTGATTATCTTCGGGCACGTCCGTGACTTCTTTGGCAAGAGGTTCAAGTCCAAGAACTATCAGCATTTAAAAGAACAAAATGTAAGTACTTCACTCCTAGAGGTGATGTGGTTCAGGGGCTAAACGTACGATAGGGCTATGCACCTCTCAACAGTGATTTTGACAACTTCTATGTCCGGAGGCTAAAGATGAGAATCAATGATGCCTTCAGTCGCCCCACAACGGGTGTTCCAGGGCGATATATCACTCTTCTTGACCGAGTGTCCGATGATCATAACCTGACCTTCAAGTTCACTGGAACTCAAACCGAAACTCTCAACTTGAGTTCTTATAATTACCTTGGATTTGCCCAATCAGAGGGTCCTTGTGCTGATGCGGTCGAAGAGGTTACGAGAAAATATGGCCTCACCTCTGGTGGTCACCGTATAGAGGTTGGCAGCCTTGAACTCCACAACGAGGTTGAAGATTTGGTTGCCAAATTTGTCGGAAAGGAAGCTTCTATGGTATTTTCCATGGGTTATGGCACCAACGGTACCGCCTTTCCAGCACTCGTTGGCAAGGGATGTCTTGTGATCTCAGACGAACTCAACCATGCCTCAATTCGTTTTGGTGCCCGATTGTCAGGTGCCGTCATCACGATGTTCAAGCACAACGATATGCGTGACCTCGAGCGTGTTTTGCGAGAAACGATTTCCCAGGGCCAACCCCGTACCCACAGGCCATGGAGAAAGATTTTAGTTGTCGTCGAAGGCCTGTACTCAATGGAAGGTACAATGTGCAACCTTCCTGCGCTTATCGAGCTGAAGAGGAAGTACAAGTTCTATATCTTCATTGACGAGGCCCATTCAATTGGTGCTCTTGGACCACGAGGTCGCGGGGTTTGTGATTACTTCAATGTAGATCCTAAGGAAGTCGATATTCTTATGGGAACCCTTACCAAGTCCTTTGGAGCAAATGGAGGATATATTGCTGGGGACAGGGCTATAATTAACAAGCTGCGTGTCACCAATGCTGGATGCTTGTATGGAGAAACCCCTTCCCCACCCGTTCTAGCCCAAATTGCTTCCTCCCTTCGCATCATCTCGGGAGAACTTGTTCCTGGTCAAGGCGAGGAGAGACTTCAAAGGCTTGCTTTCAACTCAAGATACCTCCGACTTGGGCTTAAACGTTTGGGCTTCATTGTTTCTGGTCATGACGATTCGCCAATTATTCCAGTCATGCTGTACAATCCAGCCAAGATGCCTGCTTTCTCCCACGAAATGCTTCGGCGGAAAATCGCCGTCGTCGTTGTCGGATATCCTGCTACGCCACTAATATCTTCTCGCGCAAGGTTCTGTCTTTCTGCGGCCCATACTAAGGATGACCTGGACAGAGTACTCACTGCTTGTGACGAGATTGGTGATGTCCTACAATTGAAATTCTCAAGTGGTATCAATGGCGGTGCTATCCCACTACCACCTGGACTGACACCCGAAGAAGAGGAGGAGAAACTGAAGAAGGGCGAGCTTGCTATCACCCCACCGCGGTGGCCGTTGGCCGAGATTCTGAAGCGAGGCGTGGCCGATGCTAGAGTTCCTTTGAGATAAAGCACTTAGACATAGACCCTGTTTATACCGCTCTACATTAATGCCAGGTTTGTTTCTTTGTATTGTTGTCACGCATGGGGGTGTTTGATCTACTGGCTTGCATTACACTGTATCCCCTCTCTTTTTTTGTTACCCTTAGACATTTGGGATTTTTTCTCGTCTTGTGGGATCTACCTGGTGTTAAAATTGTTTTGTTTACTCTCGTTTACATATCATTATTACTTTAGGAGGACCATGACACCAGGATTTGCCTACAACTAACTACTAATGAATTAATGGATGCAGTTTCATGCTGTCTGTCAGTCCGGTTCTTGGTCTGGGGGGTATGTTGTGCGCAGGCTTTGCACTGGTGGTAATTAATTTACGGAACGTTAGATATGGCGGTTACATAGTCATTTTGCGTTCCTTTCCTTGTTATATATGAGCTCTTTCGGGGTTGCAATTTCGCTTGTAAACTTCTCCACCATCTTTCCTCGCTGGTACTCCCCTAGCGACATCCTTCAACTGCCGGTGACAATCACGACATCCACAGCATCCACAATCACACCTTCAGCAAGCGGCCAACGTGTTTGCCCACGCCCCCAACCAACCCTCTATTGCTCTCCAGCTTGCGGCTACAGCGACTGTCGTTCAATATAGGGAGGCCCAAGCCCCCATCCTTTGCACTGGAAAGTATGTTCTCTATAAACTATGCTTATAAACCCCAACCAGAGATTTGCTCTTGGCTACTTCTAGTCTGGCAGGCACTAATACTTAGAAGGCGTGGCTCAACTTTGGGAGAGCCAAGAGGTCCCAGGTTCAGGGTAACCTCATGTGATGTGCAAGTCCAGCACCACATTCCCAGAGACAATATATATAGGTGAAATTGAGCTCATCGCAACAAATATCACTTTTGCATCTCAGAATGTGGTTCATGAAATGATTCTGGCTTCATAAGAGTTGATAAGAGTGATGCACAAAATAGCATCTACTGAAAAAAAAGGGATATTATCCAGGCCTCAATCTACTAGCTAACGGCTTAAGTATCAAAGCTGGCAATCGTGGTGTCCCCCGGGCTACTTTCAAATTTCCATCGGCCCCCGGCAAGAAAGTCTAGGGGGAAAACGGAGGTGGACGGCCATTATAAACACCCAAAGAGACTGGTCCTAAACTCCAAGCCGTTGACATGGAGGGGCGTGCATGGGTCTGCATGTGGATTCCTACCTGCTACATACAAAGGTGATATTTGCGGCAGGTACACTCAGCTACCCTGGTACGACTGCTATATGCGAAATGGATGTTGGGGAGAAGAGGAATCACACAGTTAAATGAAAACAACAGAGGATAGAGATCCAGCCTAGAATGGGACATGGTGGACAATGCAGACACAGAGTAAGTGAGGTGAAGAAATTTTCAGGGATTATTGGAAGCAATGGCTGCGCCAGTGCATTGCAATACGGATTTGTTTGGGTAGTCACTTACGGGGCGTATCATTAAACCCCCCCTTGTGATACTTCCTTGATCACGTTTCCAACATTGCTCCCTATGCGGAATATATAGATGGTACCTATCTCATTTATGCACCTCGCCTGCATATTGTGGTTAGATACAACGACACTTCCACTCTGCACTTCACCCTGCCATCACCATTCTACGAGGTTCGAACCCCAAACTGTTCATGCCATCACTGGATGATTGTGCTTATATATTCTGCACTTTGTTCCAGAAGGAGATGAATGAACTGAAAAAACAAGTACAGTCCAATCGTTGTCCACGCCCTAATGCCTTTAGCGATACCAGGCAGTGCGTATTGATCGGTATATAACACGGTGTGTTGCTAGCATTTCTAAGCATTTCAAGCAGATTTCAATCTCACCGGCTCTGGATATATTCGGAATTTCGTTCCAAGCATTCGCAATCGAATCTCCTGTGCCTACTTTTGCGATTTCTTTCCGGCCACGCAAGTGGGATCGACGGTAACGGGCAATACCCCGTCAAGTCAGGGGTTCCACATGCTACCCCGGAGCTTGCCTTGTCGGATAATGCGAGATAGTAGTGTCTCAACAATTTCAACCTCGATATCGCCGCCTACAAGCAAGGGTGCCTCATACGCCTCTTGAATCTTCTGCACTGTTTCGAATGCTGCGTATGATTATATCCGAATACACATTCATTATCTCCCGACCTGTAGCGAGCACCCTATTTTGTGCTTGCGATGTTATGCTAGTCTGGATTACCACCAACACAGCTCAGAATAACACTTTTCCTACCTCCATATATACACATATCCATTGGATGGTTCAAGAGATGGTTCAGGAACACTTCATCAAAATACACTCCCTCCGCAATATGCCCGCATCCATACATACATATCATCGCCTATGGTGTTACATACCCCCAATCCAGCTATCTATATGGTCAGTCCCTCAAAATCATGAGAATCATATCAGGTTATCATGACACTCCTCAGGTAATTTAAGGTCAACGCCTTCATACCACACGTGATTTCACGGGCTCTCCTAGAAGAACATTAAAGTGATTGGGGCCACAATAACGGTGGCGACGGGTGGGTGGGGGACGACTTCCTATGGGACTTTTTGTGCACTTCAGCCTCACAGTGGCAATCAGATATCAGATGCTACCTGATCCGGATAAAGATTAGTGTGTATGTTGTGAAATATGGAAATGCGGGGAATTCGGGAAGAGGCAGGAAGACCCGCGGGGTACTAATCACTGGTGGTGTGCTGTGAATGGTTTTCTTGCCTGGGGTAGAGAAAAGGAGCTTGCTCATGTGTTGGCCGTTGAAGATTCAGGGTTCCCCCCCATGGCTGGGGGAGCTGAGGGTCCACGCCATGATGTTCTAGAAACAAAAGCCACTCATGGGGGAGGGGGGATGGTTCGCCGCACACTGGTGCTCTCTAGTAAGACTCCTACGGGACGGGGCAACATACAGGTGACGTGTTTACATAGCAATATGTTCCTATAGGCTCCTTGATTGCGCGGAAAAAAGTTTTACAAGTACTAAAGCACTATGAGGAATTTTATTTGGCACGTTTCACGTTCAGTTTTATGCAAACCAAACCGGAAGTATCAGCGTAATACTCGAAAAACTGGCCAATTGAAGTTCTCAATTAAGGGGGTACAAATTGGTGCTACCAAGAAGGGAAATACTCAGGTATCCGTCCACTTGCATGGCGACTGTTTTACCGCCCAATATTGCGTGTAGTTGCCGCCTCATAGCATAAGGCTCCCAGAGATATAGACTCAAAAAAAAAAGTTGGCGTGCTCCCATAAAGAAAATTTTATTACGCAAAATACACACCCTCCTCATATGGGGGGTATAGATATCCCCATGCGTGAGGAATGTTTCTCTAGAAGTACAAGCAAATCTGTGATGTAGCTACATAGAGAAATATATGTTCCTAGCCCAGGGTGGCAGGTAAACAAGAAACAAGAGGTTGCCACGCGGGTTATGGTAGCAGTTACCCTGTACTCTCACTCAAGGGGCACGCCCAAAAACAAATTACCCTCTACTCCTCCACAAGTCAAGTAGCAGACTAAATATATCACGCAGGGTCTGCCTCACGTGGTTTTTCTCGCCGAAGTTATGCATAAATGAAATACTAAGAAGCCATACGCATCCCTGTGACTTTAGTTGCCATCCTCGTAATCACCACCATCCCCACTATCGCCAGTTCCCCCCCCCCCCATGAGTGGCCCCACCCTGGGTGGCCTTTCGGTTCTCAGCTTTCCCCTCCAACCCTCTGCATACGAATTATTACCAAGTACAAACGGATGGAGTACTTAGACATTACACTCTTATCTTCACCCCATGAGGCCATTCAAGTGGCGGTCTGCCTTCGGCTACTGAGACAACATTAGCGACAAGCTCACCTACGCACAATGATATCGAGTGTGTAGCCTTGTAGGCCTCTCAGAGCCTACCATTACAGTCATCACGCTTGTCTTGACAGTCAAGATGTTGCATTCGGTAACATTTCTCTGCTCTGTACCCATTCCCTGCTAGTAGCAGAGCCTTCACCACACCATCCAACTCTAGAGTCCCATTTTGACAACTGCCACCAGCCGGCACCTTGCATTTTCGCGTTTTGCCCTGCAGAAGCACCTCTAGCAAACCAATAATGCCCAGGTGCTGAGCTAGTGGCCTCCCTGTGCCAACTTTTTCATTTTTCATCCCATACGATGATGTCGCCGCGTACACCGTATATGTTGCCAACTGGCCTGGCCATCCACTCAACTCTTGTGAACAGCTAGCTGCGTCTCGGGTATGTACCTACTGGGTACAGGGAGTAGGAGCTTTGGAATCTGCTTGCACTGCCTTCCTTGAAGTCACGTTGCATAGGCAAGGGAAGGAGAGGCCAGGAAGAACTTGCGTGTAAGACAGAACAGGGTAACTCTACTCCCCGCTCAACTCCTCCTACGTAAGTGTGAACACTTTTTTGCCCCGCCTCCTCCCCATCTTCCTCTCCCCTCCTCCTCCCCCCGTCGTTAACAGCGAGAAACCTAGCTAGTTCGAGAATATCAAATTAGAGGTCGTAAGGATTCTAAGGACAATAGGATAGAAGCAATCGAAAAACGCACTGACGCGATGGTCTGACGTCATTATGCATATAGCTACCTCATCGGCGCTGGTAGTGGGTGATCATAACAACGAACCAAACCTACATACACAAAGACCCTAGAATGCGTGCGATGATCTTAACTTTAGTTTTAAAAAACTAACCGAGCGTAAGAGTTAGAAGGTAAAAACACTGATTCATAGCTCTTCCTCTATGCGTCTCTCCGCTGCGGTACGTAAAAAAAAAAACCACTCTGTTCGCCACAATAGATATATGGTTAGTGAGATGCTTGTTGCGGCTCCTCAGCTTTTTGTTCAGTCGGTACATTGACGTCGACGTTGAGGCAGTGCAGCATGCAGCAGCATCGTCGGGTCGGTACTTGCAATGGGACAACAGTTGGTGTTTCGAACAGTTCAGTTCAAGGGATTAACTGCTGCCGGCAAGACTGACTGCTGCCTAGCTGCCGGCTATAGTGTCTTCATGAAAGATATCTAGATTTACACTGCCTTTGTCAGATCTTGGTGGTCGGCCACGATGTGTCATGCCTGGCACCGGCGACGTCGTTTTAGACTTTTTTCGCGCTTTATTTAGGTTTACTCGACAGCGCACTGGCGGAGAAGCTTACCTGTGCGGGGGGTGAATCCTGATATCAAAGAAAAAAATTAATTTAAAATGCGGGCATAAGCGTTTCGTGCGGATGTTTCGTGTAACAGAACCCAAACTTCCCGGACAACAAACAAAGCAACCCCATACGCCACATCATCAACCGAAAGGAGAATGGTACCGTTTTCTCAAACACCATCATCATACCATCTCAGCTTGCTCTGCTCAATGTCCTTGCGAGCGGTTTTCCAGAAGCAAGCAATACCAAGCCACAGCATCTGCACAAAAACCCGATTAGGGCATATCATGAAACTCAAAAAGTTCAGGGAGTCCAAAAAAAATCAATTATATGAGACGATGGAGGTGTGGAGCTAATATTAACTGGCCATTGAGGTAGCACCAGCCACGCAGCGCTTCGGTAGGATATTGTGGACCCGTCGTTGGATACATATACAGTTCCCTAAATTTAAAAAATCAATCAGTAAGATCCCGCAGGAGCTGAGTAACAAGGCCACATATGCGTGTTATTGATCCGTTATTTTAAGGGAATTGCGGCGCTTGCAATTGCAATTGTTATTGTTTCTGAGTAAGTGGGGTACATATGTACCCTACACCAGGCAACAGGTAAGTGATAGATATTTCCCGCGCCAGTATATCGAATCACACTGGGTATATAGGCAATAAAATCCATTCCATAAATAAGTTCTTGTTCCTCGAACGATACTTGCCCAACTCCGCGCAGCAAGGCGTTCTCACCTTACGCACAATAATGTAATAAGAATACAGCGAATGCTTTGTTTTTCCCCCCCTCTAAGCTTCTCCGCCAATTGTGAGTTGCTGTTTAGATCTCCGAAACAGATCCGTCGGTATACTCCAGTATAGTGCGGCGACTCTCGTTGGCTACCCAGTTTCTCTCCATTGGCTATTCCGCGCACTCACAAAGCCGCAATTTTGATACCACCCCCGCCAATCCGCACAATTGAACCCCGACCAGTTGTAGAACTGCAAATTGGTAGGTATGGCACGAGGTAGCTGATGTGCTTGAGCTTTGTACGTATTCATGCATATCTCTGGCAACAATGCCCAATTCAAGGTATATAGAAGTATGTTGCTGCAAGTTGAGCCCCACGACACAGCTGGAACACGCTGGTTGGTCGAAAAGAAATATTATGCATAGAGTATCGAAAACTGGGATGCTGTCACCACTCCCCGTGGCAGAGCCGCCATGTATAACATGCAAGTATCTCTAGGAGGGCGGAAGTTGCAATTGGAGTTGGGATAATGAAAAATGGGAGCCGCAATTGCTCTGGTCGAGTCGGGAGGGGCTGGAGAGAAGTCGGCTACGGTAGGTGGTGGCTCGGCTTGATTGTCGTATGCGATGTCGCGATTATGTCCCCCTCCCCCCCGCAAGAGTACTAACAATTGGTACACACCCGTGAGTCAGTTTCGCAATGCAGTTACCTAAGTAGTCAAAGAGTCAGGGAAAATGAGTCGTTAGATTGTTTTTCCGGTCAACAGGTCGCGCATACCCCTCGCTCTGGTTCCCGAAATATCCTAGCTTGACCACGGGGATGGTGGTTTCCCCTCTATCCCCACCCCAATTCGAAAATAGCGACGATCTCAAGCCAAATCCGTACTTGTGCGTTTTGCATATGCGTAATGTTGGAATTCTCGCTGTAGGGACTGGATACACGAGAGCGAGGTATCTGAACTGATTGCTGGCCATGATCCTCCCGCATAAGGATTGACAGTACTTCTGCAAGCCTTCCCCAGTAGCGGGGCGCCGGATCGGACGAATATATACGAGAAAGACAACTCAATCTATTCGTGAGGCTCTGGGGTACTAGGCCTTAGGGTATTAGCTGACACCACGGCACCGCACCGCGTGGGAAAGCGGCTCTGGGCTAGAGGAGAATGTCCATAGGCAACCAGACTAAGTAGAATGGCAATCTAGCCTATGCCTTGCTAATCTGAAGGGACTGGGTGTTTGAGGTCCATGTACCCTCGTGGGCGAGCGGGCCAATGCCATTGTTTGCGTCGAGGTTATGATGATGGATGATACAGATATATCCTTGCTCATACATACACACCTACGTACAAGGAGGGACATTGATATGCTAGGCAAACGCACATACCCGTTACTTCACATATGGAGAGTGTAGGTAGGTATGTGTTTCCACCACCGTCAAGTCAAAGGCTCTCGCTTGAGGTTTATACTCTAAATGATATGAATGTACATATGTATATGCGGGCTGTACCCGAGACATTCCATGACCAGTTGGCCCATCCATTCCCTGGGCGAGGCTATAGGAATCCATATCATTATACATATTGAAATTCCGAGACATGTGGATCTGAGGTTAATCTACCGGGCAACGAGGGCAATGTTTAAAGATACCAAAGGACCACTCGGTAGGTAGCCACCGTATTCGGTACTTTTGCCGTGATTTCGAGGTGAGATCTAGACTTACCAGAAGTATGGATGATATCCTTTGAATATGTGACTATCCATAGAGTTCGCACAACGCAAATTTCTAACAAAACCAATCTGTCCAGATACATATCCAACCCCATAGAAAACAAAAGTCTTCCGTAAGCCCATCATGGGTTTGTGCAACCAGACTACCGGTACATCATATGTATGCACACGGAAAAGGCAAAATAAATCAGAAAAAAAATGATCTTCATAAAATGAGCCAATTAATCAACAATTTTCATAGGATGGATTTTTTTCGATTTTCATGTAAATCCTCGATGTAGCACCAGCTCATCCTCATGTTTCAAGTAGTGGTTAGTTGCTATATACTCCCTCATGTTGTGTACCATGACTGATGTCATGTATGAGGTCCTCAGACAATCTTTGAGATGTTTGGGTATCGGGTTTTGTGATTTATGATTAAGCGAAAGAATACTTAGAAGATTGTTATGCCCAACCAGACTACCGTACCAACCAGCAAACATCAATCTTGACTTAAACATCGCCAGAAATCTAAAACACACCAAGCCAGGCTGCGCCCCACGGGAACGCTAGATCAGAGGCTTGTTCCCTGCTGCGCATCACAAACGAAACACGAGTGCAGCAAAAAACCTCAGCCTCATGTGGAACTTACCAGGTACAAGGGCAGGGGTACTGGTGGAGGGAACCAATATCAAATTTCGAATGTTTCTCTAGCCTCGATAAGCCAGTTTGCTGGACAAAGTACAACACGCTTGCATGTAATGGTGGGGATTGGAATGCCTCACCACGCTCAGCATGCACACACGAGACCCCCAAAAAAACAAATAGAGCTAACGAAAATCATGATTAGTGGGATAGGGTGGATATGTACAGAATTGAAAAAAACTGGAAGTGGAGAGAAAATTTCCGGTCCATCAGGATGAAATGGTTGAGGTTCAACTAAAAGCAAGGAAAGGCTAGGGTGGTTGACATTCAACTTGGTTCGAACCACACGCACCCCCCCATTACTACCATACCTGGTCCGCCACGAAAACACGCACCATAGCACAATTTACTGGCCTAGGTGTCGTGTTGAAATTTCAAAACCGACAACCCGGACTTACTTACCTAGCTATGATATTGTTGCATTAGATTGGTTTCGAAACTGAACTGCGGTATCCAGCTTGGCTTCTACTAGATTGCCATGACAGACTGAGGATTGTAACTAATTCCCGACTGGCATCCGGGTGCAGCTTACCTCGAAATTGGCGTGCTTCGGAGATGCAAGGCAGCGGATGCAGGTGCGACTGGAATAAGAAGGAGGCTCTGCTATTCAAGGCATGTTGATCATTGACGTCGGTGATGGTATCGAGGCAATGAACGCCTACGGGGCCATAGATACAGTAAATCATGAGATAGCTGCGTAGCCGCCACCAGCGGCGTTTACTGCGGGGTTTAAATGCTGAAACATGGAAAAGTATCTCTTGATTTAATGGAGCCGGAATATGCACTTCTTTGGACAGTGTATAGAATATGCTGCCATTCACTGATACGACAATTTAACATCGGACCTCATCACCGTTATTGGAGCCTCTACGAGGGGTTGTGCAACCAGACTATTATTGGAGGGATGCCAAAACACCACTTGGGGAATGCGACGAACATGTACTCTAGAGTGGTGCCTAGACTATCAAAAGCGCCGCTGCAAGCAAGCACATTGCATCGGATGACTCAAGCTCACATTCGAGACTGTTAAGCCCAATGGTACGATGATTAAGGATGAAATTTGACTGGCTGTCCATCGTGAGAAATCAGCAAACGGAGAGAAGCAGCACTGCAACGCCGAGTCGGAAAGCTCATGTGGTGCATCCAGGGTTTAGAAAACAGTCAGGGTTGTGAATGGGCTCAAATTTTTTGTTTGGTAGGTTGAGATCCGGGGTAGATACTTTGTGGTACCTCGCCGAAGTATCTGCCTGAACCAAATGTACAATATCTATTTATACACATTCTTTTCGCAAATTTGCAAACCAACTGCTTCATGTATATATTACCGGGGGTCGTGCAACCAGACTATTCATGTATAACCTCTTACTCTTCCGGGCCTTCACACGTGATGGGGGGTGTAACTAATCTTCACGTGAAGATACAGATTGTGCGGTGTTAGCCCTCCTTTGACGGCTTTCTCAACCAAGCCATACAGTAAACCCGATACAGTGCCGGATATTCATCCCGATATGAACCATAATAACTAACTTAGTAGCATTCTCAAACTCGGATATTCAAGAGGACAACGTTACAACAACATACTTTTGGGTAAGTTTATGAATCCTGGCATCAAAGTAAGCTTTTTCCTCCACCCAGCCCGTGCAGGGGTCAGTCCTCGGATACCGATCCGGCCGATCCCACGATCGTGTGCGCGACCTCATGTGGTAGAAAGGAAAATGATCTCGAACCACGCCTGACAAAAACAGAGAAAGTGAAACATTCCAGGTACCGGCCGCCAGGTTGAGATCTGGTCCGCACTACCCCCCCCCCTGCGAGTGATAAACGGAATGTACACCTCCATGTTGCAATTAACTTTTTTCAATTCCCACCATCTAGCCCGTCCCTCCCTCGGTTGAGGGTCTGATTCGAGACTGTGTCCCTGGGTGTTTTGGAAGATCCGACCTGGGAGTGCCCTTGGGGGAGAAGTGCTTGTATAAGCCAGACCTAGAATAATACAATATTAATTGAGGAGTAAAATCGAATCATTTCCTACGAGAGTCAGTGACTTCCTTATACGGTTAGCGATATGTAGGCCAAAGGGTACGGTTACCCATGAAGGCAAAAGTACGGGTGGACATACGACATAGGTAACGATAGAAGCCGAGACCAAGACTAGATATAACCCAACCAGAGCACACCTAAGGTACCAAGAAGGTTTCCACCCGCTCGTGCAGCAGATGATTTCGCAATGATAAGGGCTTTAAACTGTGTTGAACAAGTGCCTCCAATAATATTCTAAATCTTAAAAAAGCAACCACAAATCTTTGCTTGTGCATGCGTACAAGAGGTCGCAAATATGATGATATGGTGGAGAGCCATGTACTGAAATTAGTTACAGAGTGTACATATTACTAGTAGTATCCATCCAGTCTTATTCCCCCTGCGCTGGTACATGTCTAGACACTGGTATTGTTGTTTAGGTGTGTCTTTGCCAACGGCTGGCATTCGCAATCTTGATAGGCCTTGTTCTTGAACCAGACTGTTGGGCCAGGAGATACGATAGATAACAGACGCAGTCGGTCCGTCTGTGGGAATAATCATGTGTATCATGCTCGGCATGTACCGTTTTTTTTGTTTTTTTTCGCTTCACCTGTGCGTGATCGGTATATGGTGTGACAAGTGACAATCCAAGTACACTATCCAAAACCAAGTATTTTTCCATCTTAAGCTACCGCAAGGCCTGGCGATGGCCCGCATGTGTATTTATTGATACGTATCAGTAGCTGCTCCCGAGTAGTTTGGCAGTATTAGCCGCCCATGTCTTAGAGTGCCCCCACACACCAAGTATTATGGTATATGCGCAAACCCCTATCCAGTTTGTTCACCAGATCAATGTGATTATGAGCTTACCAACAGTCTGACTCATACCTCAAATATACCACACCATCTCAGCCCAATGCATGCAGCAGCTCTGTCCCCCTTCTGACCTTAAAGACAATATGGTGCTCGTCTTTGCCCATGACCTGTCAGCAGGCGTGGAGACCTATGTTAGAGATCGCATGATCTCCAGTATTTCATATTTATGTGTGAGTTGTCTGCCAACTGTTCAACTATTCCAGGGAGATCGTGCCTTAAAAAGGGACAGTAGGTAAGCAGAGCATGTGAAGTGGACCCTCATCCCTTATTGGGAGTCCTCCAAGATAACAACCAGAGGTAAGGGTTGGAGTGGTATTGCAATGAGAAGGACAGATCAACGGGATCCCGTAGGATAAAACTGAAAGAATAAATGTAGCTTGTTTGTCCTTTCTTCACATGTAAGCCTGCTTGTATCCTAAAGATATAACCATGAAAGGTCATGGCATCTCCCCCAAGTCCTGTTCTTCATAGCCTTGAACCCACTACTGTCACCCTCATCTCAAGCAATCTTGCTGACATGTGACTAGCAGGAGAAGTGCTAATGCACACACTCTGGTTCTAGTATTGATGATCTACCTGTAGGCAGAGGCCAGGTTTCAAGTCAGCCTGAAGTCGTTGGCGATTATAGAACAGATCGTGTAATAGATCGGTTGATCTCGGAGGGAAATTAAATCGGTTATATCTCAACCGCATCGAGTATCGGCCACCTGAGGCTTCGGTTTTGTTCGCTATCAGCACTTCGCCGTGGCCTGGAAAAACTTCCAAGGGTGCTCCCCAGAGCTTATCACTGGGAAGTAATGGTTAAAGTTTTGCTTGCCATTTGATATTCCGTAGTCTGGTTGATACGATATTCCGCTGTAACTCAGTCCCAACTTGCACGCCTCGGGTTCAAGTGAGTAAGAAATGTACTCTACTTTTTCACCACAATGCTATTGCCGAGACTACCAGAATGTGTAAGATTTGAGCCACATGGGTTGATATCTGAGGGCATACTTTTACTTGGCTAGGGGTTGTGCAACCAGACTAGTCAGTCAGGCCTCACTAGTAAAGCTGAAGGAGCGGAGCTAGTTCTTTTTTTTCCACTTTTGGGATGGTCCCTCCAAGTGCGATAATAGTCTCGAAACACCTATCAGCCTGAACTGCCCGAATATTATTTTGTGGTCAATGATTACAACAAGTCGGGCCAGGTCGGTGAAGAAAGGAATCGTCAGAGTTTTCACAAAGTACATACCCGCGACTATGATGTGTTCCTGCGAGTCTACGCCTATTTTTACCTGAAGTACCAAACTTGAGATCAAACAGGGTGCCTATTGTACAGATTAGGGCCACAGAGGAATCTTCCATGCATTGGCGACCTCACAGCTTCAAGAAGGTCTGGTTAGTGAATTCATAGCTGCATCCTAGTGAGGGTAGGAGTCCAGCCTGGAGACTGCATGTGATCCATACCTTAATATCTATTCAATGTACAAATAATGGTGCAGTCCACAGCCGGATTCTCCAGAACTGTAGTTGTGCAGAAACCAAT
>Ga0307514_10002623_pt1 | contig 18384 bp, 22 predicted proteins | sample 16_EM_MG_FD_203088 | JGI IMG/M metagenome (GOLD analysis project Ga0307514, IMG submission 203088) | Populus trichocarpa ectomycorrhiza microbial communities from riparian zone in the Pacific Northwest, United States - 16_EM | ecosystem: Host-associated > Plants > Roots > Unclassified | place... | reverse complement strand
GCAGGAGCGGGCGAAGGGAGGTTGATGACAATCATCTCCAAAAGGGAATCACCAGCGGGCAAGAACTTTCGCATGATGACCTTGAGGAGGGCTTTGCCCTCAAGATCGCGCTCATCAGAAGCAAGTTTGACGTCAAGCTTTTCAAGCATCGGCCCAATAGCATCTTTCTTGAAGTTCATGACTGCATCAAAAATCTTGAAGATGGGGTCGAGGACAAACATGTTGAAAGCGCGCTCAAGAGGCTTGCCGTCAGTCACAATGGAACTGGTTGTCCATTTGCGGGTCGCTGGATTGAAAAAATTGTCACCCCAAAGCCTAGCCATCATCTTTTCCTTGTCGACACCGAATTTCTTCCCATATCTACTGGCAAATTGACGAAGCGAGAAGGCCCACCCATGGAGACCGGAACCGAAGGCCACAGTCCCCTTATCAGGATAAACCTGGACGTCACCGAGCGCAACGTCGTGATACGTTGAAACAATGACGTTGACGTTCTCAATGGTTCTTTGGAAGGATTGATATAGAGATTCCTTGTCAACTTGGAGTTCAAGAAGGGCACGATCAACCTTGTTGATGATAACAACGGGTTTGATGCGCTCAGCGAGGGCCTGTCGGAGTACGGTTTCAGTTTGCACGCAAACACCTTCAACACAATCGACGACGACGAGGGCACCATCTGTGACACGAAGAGCAGCAGTGACCTCTGAAGAGAAGTCGACATGTCCTGGAGAGTCGATCAAGTTGATCAAGAACTCGTTCCCTATACGCAGTTAAAAAACAGTGCTGGACAAAAGAAAGAAGAACAGACCATCTGTCTTCTGCTTGATAGCAGGAAGACTTTCTTTATCAACCTCAAAATACATAGAAATACCAGTTGATTTGATAGTGATGCCGCGTTCTTTTTCGTCTTCTCTCGTATCTGTAAATCGCATTTCACCGGCCTTTGCTGAGGCAATAATACCGGCTTTGGAGACAAGAGAATCCGTCAATGTCGATTTGCCGTGGTCAACTGTAGATGGCAAATCAGACGCAAGAAGTTTATACGCGTTTGAGACTTCACTGACCATGCGCAATAACACTCATGTTACGGATATTGTTCGGCCGGTCCATCAACTGACGGAGTTGGTCTAAGGGAAAAGTAAAAATATTGCTCGTCATAAACGACAGACCCAATTATCTGGATGTACTTGCCTACTGTGAAGTTACTGGAGAGGATCATTCAATGAGTCCTTTAAAAATGTAATGATAATAATGATAACATACACCATGGTGAACTTGTTAAAGTGAATAGATTGGAAAATGCAAGTATCAGAGAAATTGGATACAAAGACGCTTTGTGGATTGCTTTTGAGGACACCGAGTGCGTTGACAGGATAAGGTTTCGAAAATCTTGTCTTATCGATCACCCCTTATTCAGGGTAGGTTAATGCCTCTGATCCATTGGCACGTGCATCTAAATGTCCCTAGTATTATAATATTAACAGTGACATAGAAGAATCAATGAAGTTGGATTCAGCCTCTAGCTGTAGATTTATCCACAAAGTTGAACATAACGTGGTCAAGTCTGTCTCGGAACACGATATCGATACTTCGGGCCACATAGCAGTCCACTATCAACGAAGATCTGCAAAGACGACATGGCAACCAAGTTTTTGTGTTCACGCAGCGCGCAGCAACTCAAACACTGCCGCATCGCATAGCCATCATGAGTCCTGAACGGAGTAATTAAATGGTTAGCGTACTGATAAGTAGAATGTCTCAAAGTTGGTAGCGTGGGAAATTCTTTTCTCGTACTACGCAGACAGCCATCTTTACTCCTCTCCCCAACGTTCAACCCAGGATTCCAGCGCTACCATGCCTCCAAGAGGAAACGAAGGATTTGATTTTACCCCCATACTAACGCACTATCTATTTCTTTTTACATCGCTCCTCGCTTTGGTGGGTTATAATCCCTGTTCATTGATTCAATTTCTTACTAATGTGTTTCCAGGCTGGATGGTTTACTGCGTTCATTTCACTATGTATCATCACTGCTCAAGGCGCGTAGATCATTCAATTTGGTATAGAGTTTCCTCACATATACTCTACTCTCTAGGTGCCAGTAAGTTCGGTGGTATTTCTGGATTAAATTCCCTGTGGTTTGCCATTTTCCTACAACTATTTGTCATTCTCGGTGTCCTGTACACCCTTGCAACCGACTCGATAGCCATGCATCGCCTCCAAATATCGGTCTTTGGTGCAGTTGCTCTTGTGTTTGGAGTACAAGGTGTTACTGCTGGCCTTTTTATTCCCCTTGCTTCGTTCAACGCCATGGGCGCTGGTTGGTTGATTCTCACAATTGTCGACATACTCTGGGTCCTCTACTTCACTTCAGAAGAGGACTCACTCACTCTCCACATCTTTAACATGCTGGGAACGGGCGGTCTCACTCCTCCTTCACGTCGTCGCAGAACGCGTTCATCAATGCACATGCAAGCTGGTAACGGATATCCAACCAACTATGCCTCTGGTGGTATCGGCTCTCACGATTACGACGGTAAAGCCACAAGTGGAACCTTTGCAAGTCCCAAGCCTGCCAGTCTTCGAAATCAGACCAGCTTTGGTGGTAGTTTCAACGATAATCTGATGGCGCTTGGAGCGACTGGTGGTGGGGCGGGAAGTATAAACAATCAAAGTCTTGCCGGAGGTGCAGGGTCTGCCGTTGGCAACGATAATGGACCAAGTTCGCCACTTATGTCGGGCGTTGGTGCCGGAAACTCTTCTGCCTCAGCCACTAACATCGATGCCGTTGCACAACCTGAGACTTATTCATACAAGGCCAAGGCTATGTATGCCTGTAAGCGGAACCCATGTTTCTAATGTCTTCGTTGTTGATTAATTGATTTATACAGACACCGCAAACCCTGACGATCCCAATGAAATTTCATTCACGAAAGGCGAGATTCTCGATATTGTAGATAAATCAGGGAAGTGGTGGCAAGCAAGGAAGGCTGATGGAACAACAGGAAGTGCGTTCCTTTTGAATTTTCCTTCCTTTTTTACTTTGTTACTCACATGAATCACTACCCTTTTTTTAGTCGCACCATCGAATTATTTGCAACCAATATAATTTGAAATGGAACATGGTTGCGCTGCAAATAATTTTACGCGGCGTCTGTCCAATCTCAAAAATTTATTGTGTATAAATCCATGATACCTGCCATTAGCCCAAACGAATAATACCCTCGCTCATGACTACGCACTGCCTTTTGACCTTTCTGCATTTTTTTTCTTTACTTTTTGTAGGTACCCTTAGCTTAAAACTGACACTCGAACCCTATTACTCTTTGATTGAGGAATGAGGTCAGCTGTTGTAGCAGTCCATGCATGTTGTATTCACCTATTTTATTCACATTGCTCTCTAATACGTCTGATAAGCGATAATTAATAATCGGTTATTAGGTTGAGTCCTCCTCTTTCGAATGTTCTTGACATTGTACAGGTTGCATTCATATTAGTGTTACAAGCCGAAATTGATTTGCGATCTAGGAAGGACTTGCTCTGTAGAAGTTGCTTACAGTAGGAAACTGCTTTAGTATTCCAAAAGTTTTAAAGTTACACTGAACAAAGTTTGTGAACGCTTTATAACATGAAAACGGTTGGCCAAAGGAAGGACTAGATTGTCCACCATGAAATCCAGTCTCTGCATACTGCGTTCTTCAATCGTCTTCACCTTCGTCTAGCACCTCCACCTCCACTCCCGAGTACGACGAGTTTATTTGCTCTCTTTCTGCGACCAGTGCCACCGTTTCGTTGCTCCAGTTCATGCCATGCAATGTCAAGGTCCCATTCATCTTCATCAGATGGTTTAGGTGACCTTGACATCGCTGCTGTAGTATGAGCAGACGAGTGCAATGCAGACGCAAAGCTACGCATTCCCCATGCACCAGAGACGGCCGGAGATGTTGGATCCGCGGGTGGCAGGGACGGGGGTGGAAGACTCGCGCCTTCCAACGCAGTGAAATCCTCCTTAGCTGAGTGCTCGTCTGCTGTCACTACATTCTCCAACCTCGTCCACCCAGAGGAGCTCGCTTCCAGCCTCTCCTTCCCCCTCTCTTCTGCAAGTGCTCTAACCCGCGCCTTCTCTTCCTTCCTCTCTTTGTCCCTTCTTTTCCCGGTACGCATCTTCAACGCTCCCTCAAAATTCTTTATCCCCTCTGAACCTACGACACCCACCAAATCAGTCTCAAGGAATGTCACATCAGCACCCTCGGGCATGTGCGCAAGATATTTGCATCGTTTGCGCAGATCATCGTTCACAGTACTTTCAGAAACAAAGTCAACCCGAACGGTGATAGTATCTGGGAAAGAGGAGTAGCTGTGAAAGTGGGCAAGAAGAATCCGGATGTCAAGGGGATGCAGGAAGAAAGGAAGACCAGAGGCAGCTTGATAGAAATAATAGGTAGAAGTGGAGGGTGGTGGTGGATTGAGATTTCGCCTTTGGCGTGGTTGATTGCGTGATTGAGATCGGGAGGTATCTGGCCGTGACACAGGCAGCACGCTATTTGCAGAACGAAATGCAAGGAAATCACGAAGAGCTTCCGGGTTGCTTCCGGAGGAATGACTTGCCTCCGAATTCATCCTTTGAACACGTGAAGCAAATCTTTCTGTAATTTCTTGCTGATCACGGCGCGTCTTCTCTATCTCTTCCTTGAGAATGGGAGTTTCTAAAGCAGAGATATTTGCCATCTGTTCCCTGACTTTTCCTTGAGCGACATCGATGAACATGACGCCAAGTGCATCATCGATCGATTGCAATATTCGCCTTTCAGATGAAAGCCCGTCTAGGTCTTGAGTTAGATCGGATATAAGATAGGCTGGCGTAGCAAGCATGAACTTGGCAAAGGTATACACGTCTGGCAAAAAATGGAACGGCGTTTGATGCGGAAGCAGAAGATCTGATGGCCAGGTATGTGATCGAGGCAAAGCAAGGGTCGTCATTTGCGGGCGTTGTATAAGGCGCATTTTCAAAGAAGCACCTGCAACAGGTATTGTTTCGAAAGCGGTATCCAACAATGACGGAGAGGCAACATCTGGTCCGTCGACTCCATCAGACCATTTAACGCTTTTCAGCTGACGTTCGTTCACCGAATCAAAACAGATAGGGCACCGTGCCCATTTATTATTATCGGATACGCTCAAGTAGTGCAGAATGCATGGATAGCAGAATACCTAAAGCTGAATTAGTGACGGATATCAGACAAAGAGTCAAGACTGACATGTCCGCACTTGGTCATTCTAGGAGCAATTGGAGGGGATAAACATATTGGACATGTTATGGAACCACCTTGTGCAGAAAGCACGGTATTCGTGGAGGATGACAGTGCCGATGGCTGAGGTATGATAACCTGGAGAATATCATTCCATTGGAAAAAACTAAGTGAGATGATAAGCATGGAAGAGCACCAAACGGCGAAGCCAAACTAACATGTCAGGATCTGCAAAGTGAACGGTATAATCGCCCATCGGATTTACGACAAATCGATACTGAGAATTTACAAACCCTGTGTGTTTAGACGTCGATTCTAAAACTACAGATAATACAGAGAATCAGATACTTACGTTCCTTATTCCATGCACCTTGGCCTGTGCCCGGCTTCTTGCTCCTCCGGGGTAAGCTAGTAATGGGCCTCTGCTGCCTGGGAGGCAGGGTGAAGTTGAGGAGCTCGCTTACGTCGAAAGCTTGATTTGAGGGCATCTTTGATTTGGAATTGACCCTGACAGAGCCAGAAATGCTGGTCATTTATACTGAGAGATATCTGGTCGACACAGTCTGTGAGACTGCCAGTGGATATGGCGGCCACCACTGGGCTTAGTTTGGGCTACAATGGGCTTAGCACTAAAGGGCCAAGGCAGTTGTGACTCGTCACTCGAATGTTTAGTCACGTGAGTGGACGACGCGACTGCCACTGTGCCGGACTCCTCCAGTCCCGTTTTAAACTTCCAATAAAATGGCAAGATTTCCCCCTCTGCTTCGGAAAAGTACCAGGCAGGCCTTGGATAAGTCGTTTCGTTATCATGAAATCGCTCTTGATCTTATCACTTCTCGTATTGGTTCACGGCATGTGTTATCATTGACCCAGTGCTTAACGGATTGATACTCATGTAAGGCTTTAGGAGATCCCAACGACTGGATTTCTGTCAGGTACCTGGTTTCAAATGGCCAATATGCGGGTCGCGTAGCAGGTCCTCTATCCGAAGCAAGGGCGACGATCATCCGTTATGCGGATAAGTACGCGAGGGTTGGTCCTTGGAGTAAGCAGCAATTTACTCACCTGGAAATTTTAACTCAAACAGGTTGGCATAGGCATTGTCAACACAAAAGACGTCTCACCGCCTAGCAATGACTTTCACGATTATTTGAGCTGGGCTCCATAGTAAGTACCCTTAGAGATTGCAGTCTCTTTCTCTTTGACAAAGCATTTTCTAGTCACTGGCCTGATTGTAATTGGTGCTCTGTTGGTAAAACACACCTTGCTCATACGATAGACGGCTCGAATAACGACACTTCCAATACACAAGTGTCCCAATCCTCGACAATTCCTCCGTACTCCTCGTACAGCCCTGATGACCCCTACCAGTATTTTGCGCGACATTCGGACATGTCTAGATCCTATCAAATGCGCCAAGCAAATTTGCCTTCGACTCAATTGGGCGCACTACCTACGTCAATCCCTACCCTTCCGTTGATACAAATTCCATCGTCTCTTCCGGCGGTCCCGTTGGCGACGACCCCTGCAGAAAGTCCTACACGTGGGCCTGCACAAGCAGCAGCAAAAACCTCCAAGTCGACGTGCACACCTTCTCCCACGAAACCTATTGCTCCTAGTGCAAGTACGTTAATGTCCCGTCTACCAAGGCGCGTAATAACTGATCGAATTTGCAGCATGGACAACCTGCCGTTACGTCGTTCGGGATGGGCAAGTCAACCCGGAAGTGAGGACGCTTCGTGGTCCTGCTGCGATCAACTCAGTTTCAGAGGCCGTGTGGTTCAACGCGGCAGCATACATCTTCCAAAAGCAGCCGACGTACTCTAGGAACGTTGTCAATTTCATAGATACTTTCTTTTTGAAGGACACGACCAAAATGAATCCTAACGTCAAATTTGGTCAGATAGTTCGTGGACCCGGAGAAGAGGGAAGTAAAGGGACATTCACAGGAATCCTTGACTTCCGAGGAATGGTGAAGATCGCGAATGCAATAGGTGTCATGAAAGCCGCGCGCAGTCCGGATTGGAGTTCAGATATCGCCAGTGCTATGACCAGCTGGTCTGGACAATATGGCGACTGGCTGGTGACCAGCGATATTGGTCGTATGGCCGCTTCTCGTCCAAAGTAATAACATTTCTCAATCTTTCAAAACCAGTTTCTCAAGGTTTTTCCCAGCAATCATGTCACTTTTTACGTCTGCCAGGCGGCAGCCATAGCGATGCTAAGGGATCAGAACACTGATGCAATCAATGCGCTTCAGCACTTTTTCGCGACTCACTTTCTTGATCAAGTAGCAGCTTCTGGGGAACAGCCGTTTGAAGCTATCCGAACTCGCCCTTTCCATTATCGCGCCTTTAACTTGGAGGCTTTGATAGTAAGAAGTCCGTCGAACACAAAAATACGGTTTCAAATTTTTTTTCTCTTGAAAAACAGACGATTGCGAAGATGGGAGACGAGCTCGGTATGAATTTCTGGACGGCGAAGTCAAAATATGGGGCAACTATACAAACAGCGCTTGACTTCCTCATGCATCAAGATCCCAAAGGCGAAGATATGAGTCAGATTTTCCCGCACGTTGCGGCCATCGGAGCGGCATATGGCGACACAAGTGGGAAATATGCTGCGTTTCTGAAAAACCATGACCCCAACTATCAGTCAAAGACCTACTGGTTCTACGACCAACCTGAAGCATTCTTGAATACACCTCGCACCCACTCCAAGCGGTCGGTGATTTGGACACGGGATGATGCGCCCGCTCCTCTGCCGTCCAACAGCACATCTCCCGTTCCAGGTTCTATACCTTTTGAGTGTCCAGCCGTTTTTGACGGTGTGGTGGAAGTGGAAATTGATGACGGGATTTATGTGACTTGTGATCAGCTACGACCCTTCTACTTAGACAACCAAACCACGAATACCCCACCCGTTGGCGTGTAGGATAGATCTATGTACTGTACCGAAGCGGTGTGTTTATAGAAGCTGCACAAACAGGTGACAACAACTTGAACTGTGTCTTTTGTCAGGGCAGTGTCACATTCCTCCTACTTCGATACCATGGCAGATACTGCATCAGGCTCCACAGATAAGGCAATTCAGGTTAAGCTGGTCTTACTTGGTGTGTACATTTTGCACAATTGGCCCACTTCAATGACTTATTGACTCTAATCATCTCCAGGGGAGGCTGCGGTAGGCAAATCGTCAATTGTGCTTCGATTCGTACGGAATTTTTTTGTGCAGCAACCTAATGTTTCGCTCAAAATGACTTATATTAGGTCTCGAACGAATTCCAACCGAACAAAGAGCCTACTATTGGGGCTGCTTTTCTAACGCAAAAATGCCGTCTTGAGGACCGTGTTCTTAGATACGAAATTTGGGATACGGCAGGGCAAGAGCGTTTCCACTCGCTTGCGGTGAGTCTCCGCCGTATCTGACATATTCTCGGAGCGTATCTCACCTTCTATCTCATTAAGCCAATGTACTATCGCAATGCTCAGGCTGCAGTCGTCGTTTATGATGTCACCAAAGCGAGTAGCTTGGAGAAAGCAAAGTCATGGGTTAAAGAATTACAACGTCAGGCAAACCCCAATATTGTCATCGCCCTCGCCGGCAACAAGGTTGACCTCGTCCAGCCGTCTGCATCTTCGTCCTCAAGCGCTTCAGCTGCAGATTCAGAGGACGAAGCGGATGATGCAACTGCTACCCCTGAAGAAACACCAGGCGCAACAGGAGAGTCTGAAAGTTTAAGACAAGTGTCCACAGAGGAGGCCCAATCTTATGCCACGGAGAGTGGGCTTTTGTTCTTTGAAACAAGTGCAAAGACTGGAGAAGGTGTCGTAGAGATTTTTACCGAAATTGGTGAGAATCGCAATATACCAAGTTATCGACTATCAACTGAAGTTTCTTTCCTTACAAGCTAAGAAGATCCCCATCGAACACATTTTGGCCTCGAATCGTAATTCAGTTCGTACAGGTGCAAATGGTAGCAGAGGTGAAGCATCACAGCAAAGTGGTGTAAACCTGGACGAGGGTGCCAACAAGGCCAAGGATGCTTGCAATTGTTGAAGCTGTACATACTATTTGCCTTGTTCTTTCCTTGTGGACGTTTTCCTCATACGTTATGTTTTTATGCCTTCGCCATGGTGCTCACTTTTTATCCCTACCTTCTGAACTCTGTTTGGGGGACTATGTTTCTCTAAATATATCAATTAGATGTTCAGGTCCATGATGGAATGTTCACTCCGACTTCAATACAACGACATACAAATTCGTCAGTCAACATAGGGAGGTGGTCTTGTTACCTGATCATTTTCGGCAATGCGTCGACCGTCTGAAGTAAGGTAGGGAGGAGGGGCAGTACTCTGTGGAGATGCTGCCGCTTGGGGTGCCAGTACGGGTGATCCATTTACTGGCAGTGACACTTCTATATATGGCAAAGGCGGATCGTCTGTTGGAGGCGATGATGACTGTCGCACGACTGCACTCGGAGGCGACCTGAAATCAGAATCAATCGAAGGAGGTGGGTCGGAAGGGTCGTCCATTGCAGGAGGCGGGGGTGGGGGAATTTGTTCCTGCGAGTGCAGAACGTCGTCGTGCTGATCCAAGACCAGACTCAGTGTTTCTATCGTCACATGGTTGGGTTGGTCAGTCAATGCAGTCAAATCAGTATCTCTTGAGGCCATTTCCAAGGTCGGGGGTGGTGTCGAACTTCGTTGCATGTCTTCTGAATGTCCATCAAACTGTTGTTCAGAAGGGAACCCAAATACAACTCCTTCACCAGGTATCAGAATTTGTGCTGGAACATCCAGCATGAGGTGGCTGGAATCTGGAAGGATGATTTCTCTTTCTGACTCTTGGAAAGTTGGTAGGCGAGAGGAAGAAGCTTCGACAGCTGACGGGAAAAATGGAGGAGGTGCATCACGTTCTTCGAAAGGAGGGGGAGCCCCGTGTGAGTGCATACTGGGCCCAGCCTCGCCTTCTGAATAGTGAGGGATATGTGGATCGGCTTCTTCTGCACGAACAGTTCTGGCAGGTGGACGGTCGTGCTTCTTTTGGTACGCATCATCCAGAGCACGAGAGACTTCTGGAAGTGATGCATGAGGAGGAAGAATAGTGACAGGGATGGCCATAGTTGAGACTCGTTCTGTTTGATTGGTAGTGTCAACGAAAGAAACATGAACCTTGAGGAGAAACGAGACTGAATGTAGTAGGGTAGATTGTGTGATCAGGGCAGTGTCAATATCACTTTCCATTCGTTCAAGATTTGAACGGGAATCGGACGGAGAACTGGACGAATATTGATGCAAAATGAAGCGCAATCGTATAGGACGAGTGAAATGAAATCTGCAAGAAGCGCCAGAGCGTGCAATCACTACACGATAAGAAGAACCGAGGAAAAGTGGTGAAAGAGGCATCTTTGAGGATGAAGAAGAGTTGTCGAAACGGTCTGGTGGATCTAGCAAAGAGGATGTATGCGGTAAGTCCACATCGTCTAAACCGAGGTCGCTGTCGGAGTCGTCTCCACCATCCTCTAGATGTTCTCTTTTCACTTTGACGACCCGGATGAGCTCTGCCCGAACATTTCGGAGACGTAAACCACGATCGACAACAGTCTCTCGCGAAGGAGGTGGGACGGTAGCATACAACGGAATTGGCTCCCCTGACGTGAATATATTACGGGGAAGTTGGACATCCACTTGAGCTGGATACTCCAGGGAATGTGTTTCAGGAGAGACAGGAATGACGTTCGAACGGGACGTAAACCTCCGTGTATAGACCATCAAACTCTTGGAGATGGGCATCGCAGTTTCGTCCAAGGAATGCAACGTCGTGCACAATGTATGCGCCAGCGCGGAATGGGGTGTTTGGATCGACTGAGGAGTGTCCGGAGACAGCGGAATTGAAAAGGGAATTGACGATGGGAGTGCGTTTACCCCCGACTCCCTCGTCCATAAATCAAGCTCATAAAATGCGAGCTCTATGTCGTTTTCGTAAGCTGACTCAAAAGAACGTAACGAGATTGTCCTGGTCGTGCCCGTCAAGCAAACTTAAACGTCAAGGCATAATATTGGAACACTCACAACCGCGACCAACGACAGACGTCGACGTCTTTTATCTGAATTTCTCCTTCGATAGCCGCTCGCTCTCCTTCGGCGCCCAGGAAACCCTTCTGAAAGTTAACGGCATCGACAGTTGGGATGATGAGAATTTGAGGTTCTAACGGATCAAGGCATGTCAGTTCACTGGCGAGATTAATATCGTCAGGATCCTGCTGGGAATAAATAGGTGGAGGGATGTTATCGGACATGATGGGCTACATAGGACATCTGGGGAGACCCGGAGACATGGCTCAAAATCATGGGCACGTGCGACTTTAAAGAGGATATTTCAAGTCAAAGCAAAAGGGACAAATGCAAGAGAACTACCAACACATGATAAAATACACATACTGCACTAAAGATCCAACAAATTAGGGTACCGATTATGGACAGTCAATCCGCACTAGGCTGTCAAGCTCATTGAAGAAGACTTCGTCTGTAAAAACATCCCGCATCATAAGCATCTCCCAAGCCACATCTCTATTTGCTCCCAGCAGCCCCGTGCCCTTTTCAGAGGAATTATCATCGCCATCCGAAAAGCCCATTCCGAATTGAAGTGCTGGCAATGTTGGCTCGGCGGCGTCCACCTTTTCTTCAGCTTTGTCCAACAGTGTCATTGCTTCCACGGCTCGTCGAGCTGGAATGTGAAAGGCCCCACGTCCATCGTGATTTGGTACTAGGAGTACTCTTCGTGCCATCCTCAGCAAAACGCTCTTGATTCCCAGCACCCTATCTGCCTTGATTTTTTGCTTTAGTTCATAAGGTGACATGAAAATGAGGGAGTAGATGGCCATAATGGTCTTCTCAACATAACTTGACCAATACTCGCGTTGCATAAGTAAAAAGTCGGCGTCGATCATAGGAACGCGGTGAACGAGATTTGTTAGTAGCTGCCAGAGCATAGCTTGCGGGACCGCTCTTGTTAGTAATTGCCGATTTGCGTCGGTTTGGCTGAATCGGGTGAATACTTCAAGCGCCATGTCTGGAAGTATTGGAGGTCGTAGATTTGAAGTGGGAGGGATGCCTGCTAGTTGGACGCTAGCTAAAGGGGGGACCGACTCTGAAGGATCTACAAGGTAAGACGCAATTAATTCAAATATTCGTCGTCCAATCCGGAGGGTAGTAGGAAGAGAAGAGGTTTTAGATAGATTGATTAGGCCAGATAAACTGAGAAAAATGTTTATTGTTTCGCGACGGATTAGAAGAAGGTCGGCCAATGTTAGATTTTTCGATGCTGGGATGGGTTTACCATCCACTTGTTCCATTGTACATAGACGCAATAGTCTGTCTGCTAGACCAGGAAATGAGGCCAGGAAATCCATATTATCTGGACTGATGGAAAGGTTGCGGATGATGGCGACAACAGAGATGATGATGTTTCCTGGTCGTGGCATAGGTCCAAGCGACGGCTCCTTGGAGCCTTGGTGAAATTCCAGAGAAGCAAAAGGTCGGCTTTCTGTATCCTGCACGAGGCTTAGTAATTCCCGATTGGTGTAAATCCTCTCGCTTTTTGCTGTAAAATCTACTTCAAGACTCTTCTCGGGGCTTCCGAATGCCACTTCATCCACGAGATCCAACACATCGTCCAATAAGTCTGGGCAATTAGAAATAGGGAATCCAGAACCTGGTGACTGAGCACGCATTGTTGACAACACAGTAAAAGTTGTCAGTGCGTATGACAACTCAATTGCAAGACGTGATCGCAGTGACATGGAGAGGTGTTCCGTATCGACAACACCCCATTCGTTTATATCGCGAAGGGGCCGTCGCGACATCTGAACTGTCCATTCTGCATCAATGGCATGGACATCTCGTCCTCCGTATGTATCGACTTCGCGCGCTAATGGTATGTATTCAATTTTTCGACGAGTAGGTTGTTGCCGAGGACGACTGGAAGATACGTTTGCCGGAGGTTGTGGTTCTGCGCTATTTGAACCATTCTTTGTGGTATCCATCTGTGAGAAAGTGAACAGAATTATCATCTTTATTATTGTGTACATACGGGATGTCCGTCTGGAGGATCTGTTTTTTGGCGCACTCTCTTTGTGTCCACACCATCACTATCGTGTTTCCGTTTGATTCCTTGGGTGTCCTGATCCAAAAGATTAGCGTCGACAGTTTGAGGGAAGGTGTCTAAATCGGAAGGTGTTATAGAACTGTGCGAGTCATTGGAAGTAAGTGGTGGTCTTTGTTGATTTCCCATTTGCATAAACTGGCCCATGCCGTTTGTTGAGGGCATGGATTGAGGTGGGACGCCGTTTGAACTCATGGGACGCATTCCTGTTTGTTGGATGTTGGGCATGCCCACGTTCTGACGAGGCAGTCCTGAAGAAGCGGCAAATTGCTGCTCGACTAGAGACCCTTGACTTTGGGACATGTGTAACTTCTTTTGTTGGTCTTGCATGTTCCTCTTGTACATCAGTTCGAAGGGATTTAGAAAGGCCAAGTAGTGGTCGCGTAGCGGCTTAGCCACAGATGTTGGTGTATTCGTCTGCGGATCAATATATTCTTCGGGTAAACCGAAGAGAGGAAGAATTGCTGGCCATGCTTTCGCAACGTCGATCTACATCCATGTCAACAGATGGATTGAATGATGCTGATGAAAACGTACAGCTGGTAGTCCCCCTTGTGCCATAACCATACCCCAGAGCTTAAATATGTTTACGTCTTTGTTTGCTAGTCGAAAGTGACCAACCTCGCTCCCCGGTTCGATGAACGCCCACTGCGTGTTATTTGGGTCAAAACCGGGAACGGATAGACCAGTCAAGAAAGCGGGCAGAGGTTGTCCGCGTTTCGCAAAAGTACTGGCGAGACTCTGCAGGAAACTCTGCTCTCGAATCTTAACTGGGTCCTTCATACCTGGAACGGAACGCGGCATGTTGGGTTGTGACATTGCCGGGTCGAGGAAGGAGGCGGACGGAGGAACGGAAGGGTTCTGGGGTAGTCCGAAATTATTTGATATTGGGAAATTCGCATGGCCATTAGCAGGATTGGATAGCAGGTCATGGCTTCCGGAGGGGTAGCTGTGAGAGTTGGAACCTACAAAAGGGCCCGAATTTGTTCCGACAGAAAGAGGAGACGGAGTAGGACGAGAATTTTGGGACATTCTTGCCTGATTAGCGGCTGCGAAAGTAGCCATTTGCTTGGCAGCCTGCGGAGAATCGATGAATGAGGACGACGGATCGAGGGCGCCTGTCACGAAGTTTGGGAAAGTTGGTTGCGTGGGCTGTTGCTGTTGCTGTTGGAGGTGCCGTGATTGCTGGCCATTCTGAGGACTAATAGATGGAAATAAGAAATAAGAAAATAAATAACCGAATATCCGATATTCAGAGAGAAAGAAATCCTTACACCATGGTCAGTTGCACTTGACTGTCAAAGTCGAGGGTTGACTGCAACAGCAGAACACAACACAGCTCTGTACCCCCTTTCCAAACATTCACCAAACTCAATTCAGTTCCTCTACAACCATAACATGGTACTAAACAATTTCTATTAACACATCCTACCCCGTCTTGGTGACAATCCCTGCTTATCCAGCAAAATTTCGCAGAGCACGACTGTCACGAGTTGTAACATACTTCAGAAGATCACAACCTCATTCCTTCCTACCACATGTCTGAAATCGACGACATCTTTGCGTCTAAAGGTAATGCCAAAGTTGTGTCTGCTCATTCCCATGGTCCCTCTTCTTCCTCTTTAATGTCGAAAAAGAAGAAAAAGAAGAAGCAAAAGTCTGCAGCCGATGTAAAAGTTCCCGTAGATTCACCAGAGAAGGCTTCATCTTCAAAAAAACGCCGCCTTCCAGAAACTGTTGTAGACACGTCTGATAACCTACATTCTCCACCAAAACGCCATAAAACGGTTGTCGGAATTAAGTCCAAGGCCAGCAAAGGCGGGGATGCCAACAACGTTGACAATCCAGAGGATGTCGCAATCTTCAAAGACTCAAGAGGGACCAGTAGTCGTAAATTATCTGATCTCTTCCGTATTATCATGTCCATTGACCATTGAGTTCTCGATAGGGAAAAGAACAGAAGAAGGTTGGCTTGTGTACAAGGAGGACGAACTTGGCATAAATCATCAAGGCGGTGGTAAGCTCTGCAAAATTTTCGGATTTCCTGGTTGCTTTTCAGAGCTCTTTCTAACCAGACACCCCGTTGTGCCCCTTTGATTGCGAATGTTGTAAGTTTTTGACAATTTTAACTCTTTTCGTTTTTGATGACCATGCCAGGCTTTTAAATAAGTCGATTATCTTCACAAACACACGCACATGGCTCTTTCGAAGCCTCTCTCGTCACATCACAAGATGTTGGAGGTCAATATATAGCCAATAAGAACTTTCTCCACTTCATTGCTCTTCCAATGTCTATGGTTTTGAAGCGCTGTCGATAAAAATATTCGGAGAAGACATCTATGACATTATACACTGGGTTTTTATTGTCCAAACAGAATAGAATAACATTTTGATCAATCATCGTCTTCATCTTCATCGTCATAGTCCACCAGGCCTTTCTTCTCTAGCTCGGTCCCAAATGGATCCGTCGCTGTTTCAGTGTCAGCAGCCTTTTTGCGTCGCTTCTCGGTAGCTATTCGTTCGTCTTCCAATTTCTTTGCAAGATAAGCTTTGGTCCCGACAACTTTCTCAGGATTTTTGCATAGTCTCAAGCGTCTGTCGACCTCCCGAACGGCATCGACACTAGGGGGTTGACCTTCAGATTTGATGATGGCTTTAATGTCTGTAATGATTTCGTTTAGACTGTCAGCCTGAACTGGATCGGAAACTTTTGTGGTCATCCATTGAGATGCGAGATCGGGGTTTGCGAGCGAAAAAGCGGCGAGAGCAATTTGAGATGGTGCATAGATCAGCTCAACATCGGTCAAGCGAGAAGCGCGAATATAATTCAGTGCAGCATCATAATGGCCCATCTCCAATGGTTCCGCGACACCCGGGATGTCCTTACAACGATGAAGTCCGTATACGTTCATACATAATATGCTGATGCGTACCTGGATATCAAGCCAGATACCCCACAAAGATCTGTGAGCGTGCCACACGGCGAATTCGAAATTCAAGCTTTGTGCTACAAGGAACTCGAGGTCAAGAACATCTTTCGTTGTCGTCTTGGGAATGTGGTTCGTGTAAATTTCCAATGATATCGGATTGTTTGTCGTTTTCGTGGCAAGGAATAACGCCGTCAACCTGCCAAATTTCAACTCTTTGAAAACCGAGGTATATGGATGACCGCCTACATTACATTCTTAGGATGCCAGTCCATAACGGTGTTTTTGAGATAGAACCGCTTGAGATAGGTGACAGCAGTAGCCTCCACTTCCTCCGGAAATCGAAAGAGCCCACATAGTTGTGTGATTTTCGTGATGTACAATTTGACAAGTAGTGTTTCCTCTTCGGCAATCAGAAAAGCCACATTTTGAGAAGAGCCTGGCTATGTCTAGGCGTCAAGCGAGGGGAATGAGGAGAAGCCTAAGCTGGAGCACCTCATCGTTCTCAAACGTGGTTCGAATCGCCGAGACAGCAGCCTCGTTTAAGATTGTACGGGTATGAGCAAGTTGTTCAACAGAGTATCTCCAATTCTTGAATTGAGTACCGCCTTCGTACAAAGGGACTTTCTGTTCGGAAGGAGGAGAAGCGTCGGTCGCGGTTGCGGCCATTGTGAGCGAAGGATAACACCGCCGCTGACAAATCATTCATTAACTAGATTTAGACAGGACGCTCCAATAGAAGCATACAACCACAAATAACGCGTAAAATTGTGCATGTGCGGGTCGTTCATTCGTACCCCAAACCTTGCTCTCCCTCTCTTATACATAACTCTAGCCGATTTTAAGTATGCCGTCCAAACGCAAGTCCGACGCGATAGAGCCTATCATTCTCGAGTCGTTGGACACCAACGCTCATGCTTCTGCTTCTGGCAGCGTGGAACCTCTTCCCAAGAAGGCACGCGTCACGGCAAAGTCCAAAGCAAACTCGGACTCCCGCAACAGCTCCGATAAACCACAGAGTTGGAGAGATATTCAGCTAGAGGGCGAAGACACGGTATGACTTTCAAACGTGTTTGCTCTAGTCACCATCTAATATTGGGCTGCAGAACAGTGTTCCAGTCTAGTGCGTAACCACAGGCCATTGGTCATTGCAGATGTATAACTAAATTATTAGTGATGATTGTGCTGAGATTCGCCGAAAGATTAGACTTTTGCAGAAGACACCGGGGTGGAAAGTGATTGTCACCATTCCATGCCCTATATACATTCTGATCCATGTACACAGGTCACGCATTGGCTTGAGGACATTGGAGGAATCAACGGCAATTCCTTCCGGCGTTTCAGTACGTGATTGTAGTGTACAATCCAGCGCTTATATTGACATCATCGGATTAGTGGCCGCCAAGACCAGGAACGACGGCGCCGCAAATGGCACTTATTATGCAGCGTACGTTTCATTCTCAAGGCTGTCTTGCGTTACATTCAATCACAGCTTTTAAGCTATGTCTTCTTCGAGAAAGTCAGAATCTTGGAGGGAAAAAAGAAAACTGCAAAACGTACTGAGAATGAAATAGAGCATCCGGGCGGTTTTCCGCTCGAGAACCCTCGCAAACATGTATGGGTTATCGGTCGTTAACGTTCTTACTATAGCCCTTTTGAGTACTTCCTGCCTACAGAATAATATTTTTTAATCTTTCTCCTGGTTCTTTCCCCAAAGAATAATCCACTCTATCATTCGTGCTATATTGGATTCGAGGTCGTTCATGGTCTCGCTTTGAAGTTCGACAATTATCTCCGGCGCGTATGATGAACGCGCTTCCTCGAGTACGACTTGCATAATTTCTGCTTCATTGTTTTCTTGAATCTTCTTCAATGGATATCCTCTGAGAGATTCCTGTGAGTCAGAAAGCCTTTGAAAAGAGGATTTGTCAACCGTTTCTCGAGGCGCTCCCAGAGTTTGGTATGATTGCATTGGAGAACCACCACAAGATCGGCCCAACGTTCTGGAAAGGGTTCGCATGTATGCCAATCAAGGATCACTC
>Ga0307514_10002622_pt1 | contig 18386 bp, 24 predicted proteins | sample 16_EM_MG_FD_203088 | JGI IMG/M metagenome (GOLD analysis project Ga0307514, IMG submission 203088) | Populus trichocarpa ectomycorrhiza microbial communities from riparian zone in the Pacific Northwest, United States - 16_EM | ecosystem: Host-associated > Plants > Roots > Unclassified | place... | reverse complement strand
TCCAATCTGAGACGAGTTGAAATGGCGTCGTCGTGATGCCCAGTAGGGGCACTATGTTTGGGTGCGAAAGATATTTCCATAGTGCAGCTTTTTTGCAGAAGGTCTATGTGTCCGGTCAGTTATAGTGAACGGGGAATGCGATGACGTCATCAACGCACCCCGGCTGCCTTCTGCAGAATTCCCTCGGTACACGCCCGGATGCGTTTGATGCAGACTTTCGAACCCTCGAAGCTCCCCTCATAAACGTCACCGTAAACCCCCGAGGCGAATGGCAGTGGACCGATATTTAGAACGTGAGGTGGAAGTATGCGGGATGTCGGGGGTGTCGCCCCGGTTCCGCGTTTGCTTCCGAGCTCGTGTGGGCGTCCCCGTGAAGCGGGAGCGGAAGTATCGAGAGCATTGAGAGTCTACGCCGGGTTGAGTAAATAGTCGGCAGGGGTCAATGCGGGGACGCACCCAGTCCCGGTTGTCGACGGACTGCGTCGAATCGTCGCCTTCGTGGTTTGGCACACATTGCGGACGTTCCTCTCCACAGAGAACATTGTTGGGTTGGTTTTTGGAGCAGGACGGGGCCATGTTGGGAGATGGTGGAGATTTTGCAAGGTCGGGGATTTATATCGGTATCCTGCACCCCATAGCCATAACACAGCCTGAAGGAAGGGTCGAAAGGAAAACAAACATGCCGCAACCCGTCCAAGACGTCTCCAGATATCGAGGATTGTGAGTCGAGGTTAACTGAGTTCTACATAAACAGATTATTACGTTAGAAAGGGCTGTAACCCTAACCTGTGGTCACCGCCTTACGTCATAATTGCAATGAGCGCCCGAACCGATGCCACCGCCCTGACTGAATGGAAACCGGGCGCCGCACTGCCCATACACAGAACAATACACTCATGGGCCTTCGAGTTTTCCTCACGATCGCCTTTCTACCACTGAGTACCCTAAACCTCTGCGCGCTGCCGGGATCGTTATCTGCTCAGGGTTTACCCGAAATTCCACCGCTCGTCCATAAATGAAAAACAATAACCCTCTTCTCCCCAATGACCACCCACGTAACGACGAAATCATTTGCACAGATGGCTACTACCAGCAATAGAAATCGAGGTGAAGAAATTCTCTGTTATTGAACAGGTTCGGGGCGATGAAGCAAGCCACCTTCTCCTAACGTGGATGGAGAGATAGAGATGTACGCGGATACAATTGCCACAGTGGCCTCCCAGTACGTTCTTTTTCTTCGTGTCATCCTGGGCTCGTCTCTGACTACCTCTGCCTTATGATAGGACCATCGGTTGCACACGGAGATCCTGCGGCGAGCGGTCGTGACGTCCTCGGAAAAATCCACGAGTTGCAGTAGATAGTGGATCAGACCGTCGCCTTTCCACCCCAATACCCAAACCCGCATGTAACCCACCCCCCGTGGTACAGCGGCAGGCCCGCCACTTGTTCGCTTTGACGACAGACTCCGAGTTCTCATCACTCGGTTCCCCTCCAAATGGAACGAAGAACCCCGAGATTACTAACGCAAACGAGCAACAAAGGGGAAACAATTTGTTGGGACGGTTGATGTGCAGCATCCGGAGAATCTTCAAAGCTGACAGCTCAACTGACTTCGAGCCGGACGACCACGATCTGACCGAGCCTCCTAATAGGTTGTCAGCCTGTTGGATCTTCGCCTAGATCAGGTACTAGGGGATTCGACGTCTGGGTAGAGTCGTCATCTCCTTTCGCAAGTCGTTCTAGTCCAATAACACTTTCTATTGACGGCCTTCACGCACGGCGTCTTTCCGTAAGCAGTATCATTCCAAAGATTTAGACTCTGGGAGAAATGGCAGATCACGAATCAGAATGACTCCACAAACTCAAGACACACACGGGACCGAAAGCCGGCGGGATCGGAGTTGCTGTAACCGCCGGTCCTTTCTCTGCGATATTGCTCGTCTGTTAAACTGGCCGCACGACTCACGTAAGCGTCTCGTCTCTTCACCGATGTGAACGTTAAAATATTGAATCCTTGAATATTATATGCAACACGATGATCTACCGAAGTGAACAACCGTCCGATCATCCGTGACATACATATAAGTGTCCGTGGCATGCTGGCGTGGGAGAGATGAGGTTCATGACCGGAACCATACTTATGCGACAAATGCAACCAGAGAAAGAAAAAAGAGAAAATTGAAAGTGGCGTAGTGGATGAAAACAAAAGGAAGAATGATGTCCTCGTATTCCTCGCCTTTCGCCTATAAACGGTGGTATAGCTCGACAATACCAAAGCCGCCGGTAACGTCCACAACCTTTCCATTACTCCAGAAATGAGCGGTGATGTCCACCTTCTGGTACAAGGTGGGAGCACCAGCGAAGTCGATGAAATGGTCGAATTGGAACGGGTTGGTCGCCTTCCAGGTCATCTTGTCGTACTTGGCGTTGGCTCCAGGTCCGCACAAAGGCAGAGTGATTTCGGTGCCCGCATAGGAGAGAGGGGGTGACAGGGGGTCCGGAGTGGTCACGATGTCGAGCAACTTCTTGTCATCAGTAACTTGGAGCCTGAAGACTTCTTCATCATCGTGGGCACCATGGGAGTGGGCCAGGAATTGAACCGAATCGACCTCTGCAAAAAAAAAAAAAAAAGTTGAATAACTAAATCCGCAACGGGAAAACAAACGGACCTTTGCCGGAATCATCCCAAGCTTGGTACCAATTGACGGTGCCCTTATTGGGAAGGAAGATCGAGCCACGAACGTAGGCGGTGAGGATGTCTGCCATGATATCGTTGGCCCAAGTGTGCTTGATAGTTCCAATGCTGTCAATGGTGTGCTTGAGACCCCAGGGAAACTTCATTTCTCCCTTAGAATTGGCACGAGGGACGTCCATCCTGCTGTAGAAACCCTTGGAGATCTGTCCACTCTTGCCCTGATAGTTTGGTTCGTAAGGAATAGAGGGTGAGAGGCTACAAGCAACAGCTCCAGATGAGTAACGAACAAACAAAAAGTGCAGAGGGCGAGAGATACTGACCTTTCGATATACTCATCGACGACGAATCCCCCAGAGTTGACGGAAATGTGCCATTGAGCCTGTTTGGGGTCCCAACTAATATGGTTATCGACAACCGAGACGGTAAATCCTCCGTCGGGGTGCTCCTGGTAGTCGCTGGTGCCACGGTCGATCTGGCGGAAGTAGGTTCCATTCGAGAAATACGCGAAGCCGATGAACGCTTTATGCGAAAAGTTGCCCGAAGTCGGATCTCCCCAAACCCACTTGTAGCCGTAAATGACCTCCGACCCGTCCGGAAGGGGGTTATGAGCCATGAACAGCCATTCCTCCCAACCGGTGCCGTTCTTGAAGACGTCCTCAGGCTTGACGTGAACCTGGGCCGCGTAGTAGCCGGTACCCACGTCGTTGGGAACGCTGTGGGTGTAGTCGCCCGAGCAGTTGTTGTACACAGTGTTCTTGCCCGGCGAAGAAATGGGTTTGGCCGAAACCAAAGCCGTGAACGCGGAGAGGAGCAGACACAGGTAGGCAAGGGAGGACATTGTGGAGGAGACGGAGGGATGGGAAGAGAGGAGAGACCCTGGAGAATACAATCAACATCGAGAGGAAGATTTTATACCTATTCTCAAACCTCGTTCTTCTCCCCTCTATGATCCACTGTGGGAGGTTTGCAAGGACACTGAGAAACGCGGGCCCGGGCTTCTCCGCTCCTCTGTCACCCATCAACAAGCGACGTCCAGCATCATACTGAAGTGTCCTTTACCGTCAGCGCGATTGGAGGGAAATGAGCGCAGGCATGGACAGAAAGGGGGCGCGCCCGTCAAGGCGGCAATTACTTAACCGTCCTTGACGTCGTGGTGAAAGCCCTCCGCCTTGACAAAAGCGTCGCACGTGCATTGGGGCATCCCGTTTGAGGTTGCGGTGATCCGTTCTGCTTCGAATCGTCAGCCGGGAATGAGAACCTGACAGAAGGTTTCTTCGGGTGATCCCCGCTCGCACCTTCTCAACGAGTGTCGCACAGAGGAGACAAGAAAACGCGTTAGCACACGAATTCCACGCGAGGAGAAAGGGGTAGCACACCGTGTGATAGACGTCTCGGGGAGGTGAGCAGATGGGACCTTGATCGGCCGTCCATCAACCTCATTTACCGTGTTAACTCCGGATTTGAATCTCAGTTCAGGAGCCAGACTCTTGATCGCGGTGGCATTCTATTCTCCTTGACGTTAGCGAGTTTGTTCGGAGTTTGAACAAGCACAAATTGGTTTTTGACCCAAGGGTTGGGGGTGAAACGAGAATGTAGTTGAAACGGCGGGTTTCCGATGGTAGCGGCAACATTAAGCCTAGCGGACTTCTCAGCCATTACGCAGTACCAGATACGGCCGAATTTTTGAGAGCCTTTCTGGTCTGAACGCTGGGGATCAGTTGCTAATGGAGGGCTGTCAGTCTCAGGTACGAATTTGAAGGATTCTTTGTGGAACGTGCGGAGATATAATACATGTCCTGATCAGGTGTCAGGCACAAGGGATAATAATAGGTTTGCCATCAGCGCCGCAAATCGTCCTGTCCAGTTACGGGGTTGACCCCGACTTCGAGTGACAGTGGCGGAACCTGGGACCCTGGGGTCGCGCTCGTTGGGGTGTTAGTGGGGAGGTATTGTTGTTCCGAAGGGTCGTTGGGCAGATGATTCGCAGGAGCAGTGACGTTGGTCGCTTTCGGCAAAGCGCTAAGCTTGGTGGACACGAATGGGCAACCACTTCTAGGACTTCAGGTTCTGGATTGCTTGAGAGGTGGCGAGAACCCTCTCGGATTTGTCTTGGTTCGAATCGCCTGTCAAGAATGAGATCCCTAGTGAAGGGTTATTGACTGTAAATCCAGCTTGAACGCTCTTACAGCAGTTCCTGAAAACTCGTTTTTCCCCTTACAACCGATCGCCGTGTTCACATAGGCGGACGTTGGTTACCATGAGCCGAGACGGGACCATTGTTTGAAGCTTATTCTCCGCCGAATGCTGGAGCACTGCGCTGAACCATACACTCGTGGTTGGGGTAAGGGAGTATCACTCCCCTGTGCAGAATCAATTGTGCATATATCTCAATCCCATCCTTTATATCTTCCCAGCATCTCGAAAGAGGGCGCGGGACAAAGGATTCATAAACCCTGGCAGCCTCAGGTCACCCACATTGCTACATGACATCGTCAAGCGCTTTGATGTCGGCTACAAATGCGCACCGATCGATCGCAAGGCGAAAAAGAAACTCAAGGGGTGGACAAGGCCTTCGAGAACCGCTGTAATCAAAGTCTAGAAATCAGGATTCGGCACCAACAAAAAAGAGATGCAAGCCACGCACGGGGATGTAGGCGTCCGAAAATGGCGGACAAGAATACAGAACCTCGATCAGCTTCCCGTTGGCACCGCCACAATCTCCAGTTCCGGCTGGAGAGCCCACCCAAGATCGGACGCGAGTCGTGTGATAGTCGCAGCATCCGGGACACTAGATTGTCGTCACCTCTAACGGTAGGGAGAACACGGGCAGAGCGAGTGTGATGAGCGGGAGTTGGATTGTCAACTTCATTGGAAATGTGCAGATTGCGAAGAAGAAAGAAATTAAGGGATTTGAAAACGCCCTAAGCAATTACGAAGATTTCTCCTGCAAAAAGAGGGCGGTATCCCGAAAAGATCCGACTTGTGGAGGAAATCGACACGGTGGAAGAGTTTGGCGAGAAGAAAAAGAAAGGGAGGGCGAAAGAAAAGAGAGGTGGAAGAGAGAAGCCTAGATGGGGAAGAAAAGAGAGCGGGCGCATCGCTGGCAACCTTGATATAAGGACCCCACCCTCGTTTTCTTGGCACACGCAGAGACTCTGAGCGTCTACGAAGAAGAGAAACAATATCTCTCGCCCGCCGATCAAAATGTTCGTCACCAACAACCTCCCGTTTTCTCAAAGCGCACGCTCTGCAAAAAAACTGGACGCTAATCACCGAGATGGATAGTAGACAGACTCCAGTGCTGCACAGCTAGAGCGCAGCTGATAACTGAGATCAGTCCAGCTGAAAATCGTCCCAGGTTCCAGCTGACAAGCGCAGATCACCGATCGCTCCTGCCACTCTATTCCGAAGCAATTCGATCAAAACGCACATCCGCAGTAACCACAGCGAGACTAAAATCTACGATCCGTGCGTGGTCCTGGCACACTTGACTGACTCGACATTGGTATGGGGAATCGAGACCCAGAACGATCAAGTACTCCCTTGAGGCCACCACGAACAATACCGCGGGAACGGGGGTAACGTGAGATAGCTCCCGGTCTGTGTCAGTGTTGTTCCTTATGTATCTGGTAGGTTTCTGCCAAGGGTCCGTTTTGTGGTAGTGACGCCCGGGTTGAAGGGTAAGACGTTCGGTGTGCCAAGTCTTTCCACATTACGGCCTCTTGATAGAAGGCCTGTGGGTTTCGTTGGTATTGACCTGATGGGCAGGGAAAACGGCGGGGCCATTTGTGGACCCCAGGTGGACCCTCCCGACTCGATGCGCATCCTCACGCGTTTGCCGCAAACCTTTAAATCATCGAGGGGCTCGATTATCGAAGGATTGAAAACTTACCCCAATATGGGGTTGACGCGTGAGGGGCGGGATGGCAACGCACACCCCACCCAAATGACCAACCCAAGCCGTCGCCTCGAAGGTTCGACACACGTCACTAATACTCTGGCGGGGGCTCTCCCTATGAAACAAGTTGTCGAGACTCGGATTAGGACGTGCCAAGTCTACGAAACTTTGACAGCCTGGCAGAGCCATGAGGAATACTTTCAACTGAGAAGGTGAAAATGCGACAGATGGGAAGATCAGGAAACTCACCTCATCCATGATGCGGAGATATCTATGGGGATAGAAAGATATCCGCCTCGGGAGCCTCACCCAACGTATAAGACATGTATTCATGAGATACAACCAGGACTTGTTGAACATCGATTATACCGTACCCCACAGGTTGTATTGTACGATCCGGACGTGACGCAGGATGACCGAGTTCAGTTCGGGTAGACCCGATCGAGCGCCAAAGGCCGAGTTGAACATCCACATGTCCCCATCCCTTCCCACACCAGCACGCCGCGGACCTGTCGATGATCACCGCGTACGATAGTGTGACTGCTCAATTAGATAGATTCCTCATGTGGCACTACGTGGGAGATTGACTACGGTTTAGTACAGGATGCACCGACAAATATCGTCTCGCCACTCGAAGGGCATGGGATTCCCAATTAGCGGCTTCGAGTGTTTTCCGGAGTCTGCGCGGAAACTTATCACCATTCCATTCTACGACGAGAACGGTCAAGAGCTGGCTTGGAATAAAGATGGAGAAAACATACAGGGATCATTCGTCATACTGTCCAACTGACCATCAATATCGACATCCGATTCCACATCATCCTCATTCACGTCAGATGACCTCAGCTGGTACGGTTTCCCTTCGAGAGCCAGAAGTACGGCTTTGGCGTCTGGTCGTCCGTCAGGGCGATGCTTCCAACAAAGCTCCACCACGTCCCATATATTATCACTGAACCATTTCCCTGCCTCGCCTTCGGGCCTCTTGGGACGTTCGCCAGCGAGAACCCTGCGAAGAATGGCGAACGGATTGTTTGTGTCGTATGGTGCGCACCCGCTGAGGATCTCGTATATCACCATCCCAAGCGCATAACAATCCGATTCCCTCGTGGGACAACACCCCTCCAAACCACAAATTTCGGGGTCTATGAGCTCCGGACTCATCCATCGAACTGTGCCCCCCTGTAAGCACGTAGATACAAAGGTCGATTTGTCCGGGATCAACGTGATTAGACTGAAGTCTGCTAACACGGCACGCTCGTCGTTGTCGACTAGGATATTGTCCTTAGGGCACCGTAAGCGGGCGCAGCTGGTGCAAACACATACTCCTTTGAGATCTCCGTGGACTATTCCATGGCCATGCAAGTAAATCAGCCCCTTGGTGGCATCTGAAAGCTACAATGACCACGTGAACACCAGTGTGAAGATAATAGCTCTGAACGGAAAAACGTACAAGCTCCAGTCGATTGGCATCGGGATGCGCCTTCAGAAACTCATTGACGTTCCCATTCTCCATCCACTCCGATACCATCACGAACCGATGCGGATTTTCGGTCACCGTCACGTTTAAAAGCGGTAACACGTTCGGGTGGTGAAGTGCCTTCCACAGCAGGACCTCCTTGAAGAACCACTGTATGGGTGACTGTCAGTTCGTCGTGAACTATAACAAGTTGAGCACCTCTAACTTTTCTAATCTGCTCAAGATCACTCGATTTGGATACCCTCAAAGCCTTGGCCGCAACATGCCGGCCCGCATTCTGATCCTTCCATACGTCCGCAAGTCCGCCTTTATAATCTGGGTTCTCCTCTGGCTTGTAGCAAAGCGGAATTTGAAGTGATTTCGGAAGCAAGGCTTCGCGGCGACAGATCCCATACGAAGAGCGCAGGAACCTCCTACGGACATCTGGTGGGAATTCATCCATGCTTTCTAAAGCCTAACCGACAGGGGACACAGGTTTCAGTAGGATTCGACTGAGAAATTCTCTGGCTGTAGAAGAATGCGAATACTTGCCTCGCCTATCACGTCGACAAAAGCTTGAGAATCTTCTCTTGAGAGATTTTTGAATACTTCAACCTCGTCACGGTCAGAGAAGATCGATTTTATCAGATCGATGCGTTTGTCCGTGGAAAGGGTAGGGTCAATCAGCCTTTTCCAGGGGGGAGGGTTACTATGCGTGAGCACGGTCAGTTCACGCATGAGTGATCCCGGAGTGAACGAGAAACCGACGAGTCAAGGAGAATTCGCAAGACTTCCGGAGCTTTTGGGCGCGAGTGAGGGTCTTTGTCCCAACATCGTTTGATCAACCTCCACAGCCCTCCTGTGACGCCTGGGTGTGTTGGTCGTGACAAGCGCTCGCCTTGTGTTGTGGCCACGACAAGTCGAGTGTTGCCGAACGGAGTCGTTCCAGTTAATACCTGTATCGACAAAAACAGCAGTTAGCCAAAGTTGTACAAATAGAACACGATCTGTGGCATACCTCGATCATGACAATCGCGAACAAGAAAATGTCTGCTTCCTTGCTAATCGTCCCATTCTCCAAAACCTCCGCTGCAGACTGTTGGTGGCCCTCGACACTCTGATCGGAGGTGGTTTGCGCGGAATCGATCCCTGAACTGACCGTAGCGAGACGAAAGTCGGTGATCCGTGCATGGCCTTCGGCATCCACGAGGATGTTCGACTGACCGGGAATCAAAATGGTGATGAAACGTCTAGAATAATCACGTACTCCCTTGAGGTCACCGTGAATCATGTTACGGGAATGGAGGTAACAAAGGCCATTAGCAACATCGGACAGCTAACAAAGGGTATGAGCACGGGAAGAACGCATCGGGAGTGATACCCACGAGTCGAAGTCGGTCTGCGTTGGGGTTGTTCTTGATATATTCCAGAGAGGTCACGACGGGCATCCAATTCGAAATGAGCTGGAGAGGGTCGGTAGTGACACCCAAGAAGGGCAAGATGTTCGGATGTGTTAGGTGTTTCGTTAGAACGGCCTCTCGGTAGAAGGTCTGTGATACTCGTTAGCAATTACGAGCGGGACAAACTACAGTGCCAATGACACACTTTAGCCGCCCTCTGTGGGCTAGACATCCGTAAGCGTTTGACGCGAACCTTTGAGCCATGGTAGGTCCCCTCATGCATATCACATTCATCAGAGACGACTTGGTCGGAATCAATATCGAGAAGGTCAGGCGAAAGATTGTACGATCTTGGGAGTATCCTCTTAGTGCCGCATATTGTACCGAGTTCATGTAGACACTTCTGGGCAGTCGGACTGGAAGGGTTGAGACCAGAAAGAACCTGCAATTGCTTGAGTGGAGATCGAGACGGACGACGTGGTGACACACCTTGTCCAGATAATCAACAAGCCATACCAAATCATCGTCTTGAAGGGTCGATACACATTGCTGATACTCTTCCCCGCGAAGCGTGTTGTTGAGTTGGTTTTGAAGACCAGGTAAAGGCGCGTCGAGGCTAGGGAATGTTTGCAAGACTGGAGAACTGGGCGCAGCCATAAGGAATGCGCTCGGGGGGTTATCTACGGTGAGTGTAAGTATCGAAGGCGTCGCCGACGCATGAGACAGATGTTCACGCATCACGAGTTATGGCCGGCCCATCGTCCGGCTTCAACTGAGATTCAGCGGCATCTAACTCGATCCGGAATTATAAACTCACTCTCTTCGGCAGATATGGTCTGGTCACACCGCATGCTTAGCGCGGTCGGACACTTTACCACCATTCGACCGGTTCTGCCATGAGGCATGAGCTGAACTGAGTGAACAAAATCTTAGGTCGATCACCGGGACCTTCCGAAGCAGTGAGTGGATTCACACAAAGCGGTCGGTGACGAGGAGACCCAACCGGAAATACGACTGGTGTACCTCTCGATGACGATGGCCATTCGGGTTGGTCGGGGGCGTCGGAAGTCGCTTGGGCCTGCTCCCCATATCAGCGTGTTTCCTTCATTCGATGACTACTGAACTATAACTAAGTTCCCATCGCAGTCTCCATTCCACCCTCAGGCGGTTGTTCGAGCGGAGATCCTGGGGTAATATGATATATGTAAATCTGCATTCCGAACCTCGAGGAAAAACCTTTCAAGTTAACCCGTCGGCAAGTCAATGAATCCTGTATGGTACACGTACTACTTAGTATTGGATACATCACCAGGCATCGTCTCGCTCTTCGAACTGGTCATGGAGCTTTCAGTTGGTAGGTTAGAAAACGTCCGGGCCCTGCGTGCCAGCACCGATCTATCAACCGTCCAGATTGCACATGTATTGTGAATCCGAGAGTACATCATTATTGTTTACGATCTGCAGACCCGCTATTGGACAAGAATAATCAAAAGAGAGTTTAGTATAAGGTGGAGAAAACATACGAGGGTCGTTCGTCGTGCCATCCGGCTAATCGTCGACATCCGATTCTTCATACTTACTCACTTCACGTGGCTTCAACCGGTACGGTTTCCCTTCGAGAGCCAGAAGCACGGCTTCGGCTTCTGGCCGTTCGTGAGGGTGATGCCTCCAACAAAGTTCCACCGCTCCCCATATACTAGTTGTGAACCGTTTCCCTGCCTCTCCTTCGGGTCTCTTGGGACGTTCGCCGGCAAGAACCTTGCGAAGAATGGCGAAGGAATTAATTGTGTCATATGGCGTACACCCGCCAAGGATTTCGTATATCACCATCCCAAGAGCATAACAATCGGATCTACTCGTGGGGAGGCTCTTCTTCATACCGTAAAGTTCTGGGTCCATGAGCTCTGGACTCATCCAACGAACTGTGCCACCCTCTAGGCATGTGGATGCAAAGGTCGATTGATCCGTGATTAGCGTGATTAGACTGAAGTCTGCTAAAATGGCGCGCTCGTCGCTGTCGATCAGGATGTTATCCTGAGGGCTGTGTGAGCGCAGCTGGCAGCTGGGGGGTGCAAACACGTACTCCTTTGAGATCTCCATGGACCACTCCCTGGTCATGCAGGTAAATCAACCCCTGAGTGACCTCTCTAAGCTATGATAATCGTGTGACCGTCAATATCAGGTGAAAACGAAGGCCTGGGTGAGAAACGCACAAGCTTCAGCCGATCAGCGTCGGGATGCGCCTTCAGAAACCCATTGATGTTCCCGTTATCCATCCACTGTGTCACCATCACGAATCGATGTGGATTTTCGGTTATCGTTACGCCTAACAGCGGTAACACGTTTGGATGGCGAAGTGCCTTCCATATCAGAACCTCCTTGAAGAACCACTGGATGGGCGACCGTCGGTTGGTTGGAAAACACGACAAGCTGAACACCTCTCACTTTTCTAATCTGTTCGAGGTCACTCGTTTTGGATATCCTCAAAGCTTTAGCTGCAACGTGCCGGCCCTCGTGCTGGTCCTTCCATACGTCCGCGAGGCCACCTTTATAATCTGGGTTCTCCTCTGGCTTGTAACAAGGCGGAATTTGAAGTGACTTCGGAAATAAGGCTTCGCGACGGCAGATCCCATACGAAGAGCGCAGAAACCTCCTACGGACATCTTGTGGGAAGCCATTCATGTTTTCCAAAATCTAACCGATGAGGGACAAAAGTTTCAACCAGTCCGTTCTCAGGTGAATACGGTGAATACAAATACTCGCCTTACCCATCACATCAACGAAAGCTTGGGCATCACGCCTCGAGAGATATTTGAATACCTCTGCCTCATCATGGTCAGAGAAGATGGACTTCATCAGGCTGATGCGATCGTCCTTGGAAATGGTAGGGTCGATCAACAGTTTCCAGGCGGGAGGGTTGCTGGACACGAGAACACAGTCAACTCATGAACGAATGCTGGGACGAATGAGAAACTAACGAGGCGATGAGAATTTGCAAGACTTCCGAAGCTTTTGGGCGTGATTGAGGGTCTTTGTCCCAGCACCATTTGATCAACTTCCACAACCCCCCTGTGACGTCTGGATGTGTCGGTCGTGGCGGGCGCTCAACTTTTGTAGTGGCTATGACAGGCTGAGTATTGCCGAATGGAGTTGTGCCAGTGAATACCTGCATTGATAACAGTCAGCCAAAGTTCTACAAGCAGTATGTCATCTATAACATACCTCGATCATGACCATCGCGAACGAGAAAATATCTGCTTCCTTGCTAGTCGCCCCACCCTCCAAAACCTCCGGTGCAGACCATTGGTGGCTCCCGACATGCTGATCGGAGGTGGTTTGCTCAAGACCACTGATCGTAGCGAGACGAAAACCCGAGATCAGTGCACGGCCGTAGTCGTCTACAAAAATATTTGACTGACCGAACATCAGCACGGTGACGAAACGAGATCAAGAATAACCACGTACTCCCTTGAGGTTACCGTGAATCACATTGCGGGAGTGGAGGTAACTGAGGCCGTTAGCGGCATCGGACAGCTGATAACGAGTGTCAGTACAGGCGAGCTCAAAAGGGGGGACACCTACAAGCTCAAGTCGGTCTACGTCGGGGATGGTTTGAATGTATTCCAGGACATTTCCGGGCATCCAATATGAAAGGAGCTGGAGGGGGTTGGTGGTGACACCCTTGAACGGTAAGATGTTCTTGTGTGTCAAGTGTTTCCACATCGCGGCTTCTTGATACAAGGGCTGCGGGTCGTCAGTTTTGACGAACAAGAGAATTGATGGGGTCGATAACGAACTTTCGCCGCAGTTTGTGAACTAGTATCCGTTCGTAAACGTTTTACGCAAACTTGCGAACCACGGTAGTCCCCCATGTATACATAGCAATCACCAGAGGCGGCAAATTTGGAACCGATGGGTTTAAGGATAGAAGAGCGGTTGTATGATGTTGGTAGTATCGCCTTAGCACCGCATATGGTTCTGAGTTCGTGTAGACACCTTTGGGAAGCGAGAACGGAAGGGTCGAGAAGACCGAGAGCCTACGCTATAGCTCGAGAGGAGAGTGGGGAAGGGCGATGGAGCGACGCACCTTGTCTAAATAATCGACGAGCCAGACCAAGTCATCGCCTTCAAGGCTCGGGACGCGTTCCTTGTACTTTCCCCCACTAAGTGAGTTGTTGAGCTGATCTTGTAGCTCGGATAAGGTTGTGTCAAGGCTAGGGAGTGTTTTGGATAAGGGCGCGTCGGTGCTGGGGGGTGTTTTGGGTGAGGGTGCATCAATGCTGGAGGGCGTTTTAGATGAGGGCTTGTCTGCGCTGGAGGGGGTTTTAGATGAGGACTTGTCAAGGCTGGGGAGTGTTTTGGATAAGGGCGTGTCAACGGGGGGCGTTTTGGATGGGGGCTTGTCAGCACTGGAGAGCGATTTGGATGAGGGCTTGTCGGCACTAAGGAGCGCCCCGGACGAGGGGTTGTCTACGCTGGAGGGTGTTTTAGATGTGGACTTGTCAACGGTGGAGGTTGCTTTAGATCTGGACTTGTCAACGATGGAGGGCGTTTTAGATGTGGACTTGTCAACGCTGGGGGACGTTTTGGACAAGGGCTTGTCGACGCTGGGGAGCGTTTTTGAGGTTGAGGAACTGGGTGAAGGCATTGAAAACGCCCTCGGCTGGGACAGTGAGCGGCGGTAAGGTACGGCAGATAAGACGATATACTTAAATACCAAGAACCCGGGAGGGGAGACGTCAGGTGCACGCATCGGAAAGCCTCACCTGATGCATTGAATAAGGCATAGGGCAGATAAGCGGTAGAGTCCGAGACCCGTCGAGCGGCTCAGTGGATGCGTACATTCAAAATACGAATTGTAGAACCACGCTGCCCCATTGAAAAAACAATTACTTACATGGGGACAGCTACTTGAAGGAGGGCTTTTTTCGTGATTTGTCGAGGGTCATTGATTTTCCAAATCTCAACGATTTGGTGGGAGCTTTCAAGGTTTCCCGTGTAACCACTGTTCTCGTGCGCCTCATGGTTGACGTGCCGTACATTTTACGTACGCCATACCGGCCTATCAGGGGGTTTTGTTGGTCCGGCATCCGCTATCCGAAATGTTGGAGGTAGGTTACGGTCAAGGTGGTCCAAGTCTCTGGCGGTTACAGCAAAGGAATGAATTAATGATCGACAGGATGAGGAGCGTGGCACGTGGGTGACCGCTCGTAAACTTCATGAATTTTCCAGGACCTCCAGGACAGTGGTAAGTAAAAGGGTTGCAAGAACCTACCTATAGTTCTGGGAAAGACCGCCAGCCACTCGGTCCCAGGGGTATCTGTGCATCGTGAATTGTGGTCCGTCCATCGTCCGGCCTCGAGGAGGTTCAGCGCCACCTAACTCGATGCGGAATGGTTAACTTACTCTTACAGCAGGTTTCATCTTGACACTCTCCACAGTAATATGCTGTTTATCTTGACACCCTGCCATCGCGACATCGCTAGTTCGGACATTGAGCTGAGCAGGTCGGCGATCCGATTTCCTCGTTCGATTTTCCGTCTGTAGGGTCGCCAGCGACCCATAGTTCACGTCGGGGATTTAGGCCCAACACCATCTTCGGCGGTGCAGACGTTTTTGAAATTTACCGTCGGGGGACGTTTGATATCTGACCGGCCGTTCAGGCGGGGCATCCAGACATTGTATCTCACCCAGAATCAAGTAGAGGATTTTCCAATCGTATTGCGTTTTTCCGGACAAGCGCGTATAATATGGTATCCAGAATAAAAGTTAGTCTACTGACTACAGGTACTTCAGACTTCCAGTCCTTCAAGCAGCCCAATCTCGTCATCCTCGCCGCACTCCGAGCTGCCCTCTGCGGTATCGGATCCGCTAACCTCTTCATCCACGGTAGGAGGATTCCCTTCCAAACACGCAAGTACGTCTTTAGCTTTTGCCCGTTCGCTTGGTTGGGGCTCCCAACAACATCTAACCATGTCCCATATCCGATCCGTGAAAAGCCTCCCATCCTCCCCTTTGGGCCTCTCGGGGCGTTCGCCACCCAGAACCTTGAAAAGGATGATGTAGGGTCGATTTCTTCCGTACGGTGTGCGCCCGCTAAGTACTTCGTATATTACCATCCCCAGCGCATAACAATCCGATTCCCTCGTGGGACGACTCTTCTCCAAACCGTATTTGTCCGGGTCGAGGAGCTCTGGACTTATCCATCGAACTGTGCCGTTGTCGATGGATGAGGATAAGTAGGTCGATTGATCCGGGATTATCTTGAATGGACTGGGGTCTGCCAAGACGGCGCGACCGGATTCGTCGATCATGATATTTGGCTTGGGGTGTCATGAGCTCGTGCAGCTGATAAACCCAGATTGAAGTACACACCGGTTTGAGACCTCCATGGACTACCCCATGGTGATGCATGTAACTTAGTCCCTTAGCAGCTTCGGCAAGCTACAACAACAATGGAATCGTCAATGATAAGGACCCAAATAAAAGGCATACAAGTTCCAGCCTATCCGTATCCGTATGCTGTAGAAACTGGATGATGTTCCCATTCCTCATCCACTCCGATACCATCACGAACCGGTGCGGATTTTCGGTCATCGTCACGCCTAATAACGGCAACACGTTCGGATGACGAAGCGTCTTCCATGTCATGACCTCCTTGCAGAACCGCTGCGTGGGGCACGGTCAGCTTGTTGGTCGGTACGACAAATTGAGCACCTCTAACTTTTCTAATCTCCTCGAGGTCACTCGTTTTGTATGCCCTCAAAACTTTGGCTGCAACCTCCTGGCCCTCATGCTCGCCTCTCCACATATCCGCGAACCCACCAGAACACTGTGGGGTTTCCATTGGATCGTAAGAAAGTGGGATTTGGAATTGTCTCGGGAGTAGGGCTTCGCGGCCGCAGACCATAGATGAACAGCGTAGACACCTCCGACGGGTATCTGGTGGGAGGTCATCCATGTTTTCCAAAGCCTGACCAACACGGGACAGAAGTTTCAGCGGGATTCGGCCGATCCAATCCCTAACGGTAAAAGAATGCAGATGCTCGCCTCGTCTATCACATCAACAAAAGCCTGGGCATCATCTCCAGAGATATGATTAAACGCCTCGGCCTCATCACGATCAGAGAAGATGAACCCGATCAAATCGATGCGCTCATGAGAGGGGAGGGTAGGACTGATCAACCGTTTCCAGGCGGTATGGCCACTAAACATGGGGGTACAGTCAAGCTCGGGGTAAATGGTCGAGAGGTTGAATGAGAAACAGACTGACGAGGCGGAAGCGACGTCGTTGGCCTGGACGGAAGGTGGCATGACCCCAGCCCAGTGCGCTGCTGCTCTCCCAAGTTCTTCCACAACTCTCGCAACGTTCGGTCGCCGTTCATTGTCGCCATCCCAACAATTTTGAGCAAGTTCCCACAGTCGATCAGAAAACCCGATGGCTAAGGGATTCTCTGGTTTGGATGGGCGCACTCCCTGAACTACGCTAAGAGCTATTTCTGCCATCCGATGATTACCGAATGGACGTTCACCCGTGAGGACCTGACCAACGTGAGTAAATGGTGGATACCCACGATTCTGCCCGCATACCTGGTACATAACCAATGCAAATGCGTAGATGTCTGCCTCAGGCGTGGGCACCGATTCTGCAAGACCAAACATCCCGGGCATCAAGAGTTCCGGAGACATGAACGTCGTTGTGCCTCCCTCTAGTTGCGCACTACTTGACATCGGTTGGTTAGGGTCGAGGACCATTGTCATAAAACCAAAGTCCGCGAGGCAGGCACGTGGAGGGTAGTCGTTTGAAATGAGGACGTTCGTCTGTACGATGTCAAACAGAGGAACCCGTCACGAAACGAAGGGTCACTGACCCCTTTGAGGTCCCCATGTATGAGACCGGTGTTGTGAAGGTAATTGAGACCCTGAGCTGCCCCGTACAACTATTTGCCGCATTTTTAGTGGAGGAATTTGCAGAGATTGTGAAGTCACGTACCAGTTCCAGTCTGTTGGTGTGATTCCTTCGAATGTATTCCACGATGTTTCCGTGGATCATCCATTCTGAAACAGTGATAAATTGCCCTGTATCCATGTTCCCCCGAACTCCAATGAGTTTCAAGACGTGCGGATGGGACAGCATGTTCCAGAGGACAACCTCTTTGCAAAATCGCTGGAGAAAGAGGGTCAGGACCGTATCCCAAGTGGCCGAGGGAGGATTGTTGATGTTCACCTTTTTTATCCTCAACAAGTCGTCCTGCTCCGCAACCCTCAACGTCTTCACAGCGACGAGGTGTCCCATGTACGTTCCGGTTCTGGTATCAGCAATTCCACCGAAGGGGAGTGTCTCGCCCGAAACTTGAATATCAGCTGTGATCATCATGGAGTATGGCAATCGCCCATGGGTTTCAGCAAGCCCCCTTAATGTGACGAAAAAGGCTTGTTTTTCTGCGGTTTCGAGGTTGTGCCTCGTGATGCCCTGAAGAAATCATTTGATACGACGGAAAATAGAACCAAATACAGATCATGACTTGCGTGGTTCAAAATCTCGATACATAGTTCGGCGTCGTGACGTTCCAAGCGTGAAATAAACCCCCCGCCCTCCCTATCCCTCAATATCTCAGCTAAGATTCGGACGGCTTTGCCTTCGTCGTTTGTGCTGGCGACGCCATTCCAGAGCCTTCGGCAATTCATCGCTCTAGTGGAGGGTAGGTGCATGTCGATGACGGGTTTCAGCGGGGTGGGCACGGAAGGGGAGGAGACTTGAGTACATTTATGATACTATTATTCCTATCGCACATCCCCATCACTTTGTATTTGTTTGGACAAGTCCGACGCTCGTTCCGTCATCACTCCGGCGAACGATCACTTTTTTTTTTTTTGGAAGCATAGATTTATGTCGGCGGAGTGCAGGGCCGTACATAGTGATCTAAGTACATCGGG
>Ga0307514_10002621_pt1 | contig 18388 bp, 18 predicted proteins | sample 16_EM_MG_FD_203088 | JGI IMG/M metagenome (GOLD analysis project Ga0307514, IMG submission 203088) | Populus trichocarpa ectomycorrhiza microbial communities from riparian zone in the Pacific Northwest, United States - 16_EM | ecosystem: Host-associated > Plants > Roots > Unclassified | place... | reverse complement strand
ACAATTTTATATTAAGTAACATTAAATTAATATTAAGGTTTATATAGATAAGAGAAAAGGGGGATATAAGTTCTATATAAACCAATTATTTATAAATTATAAAAAAATATATTATATAATAAATTTAATATACTTTAATTATACTGGGAAAATGATATTAAAATAAAATAAAATAAATATTATAATTATAAAAATTATATTACTTTATTACTTATAATATACTTTATAAATTAAAATTATATTAAAAAAAAAATACAATTTTATATTAAGTAAAATTAAATTAATATTAAGGTTTATATAGTTAGCTTACTCCGCTCCAGTAAAGTAACATTTTATCGTATAAAAATTGTTACTATCTCTGAAAAATAACATAAGAGTTTAATGGAGCAGGCAGGAAGATATTATCGAATCTAGTCTTAATTAAAGGATTATTTAAAAATACTAAAAGAAGTATTATATCCAATATATAAATAATAATTAATATAGAAATTATAAATATAATAAATATATTATTGAATATTATGTATATACTGGAAGTATAATAATTAAGAATATAAAAAAAAAAAATATTAAAACATAAATATTCTTGAAGAATATAGTATATATGATAATAAATTAATTAAATTTATTCTATTACCTAATTAGACATTGTTTAAATTATATTTTAAATATTTAATTATAGATAATTTATAAAATATTTTAATTAACCACATAATATGACATTGTATTAATTTATTGTGGCTTATACAATAATAAAAAAAAAGGGATATTAATATAATATTATAATAATTAAATTATACTGAAATAAAAAATAAGAGTTATATGGGTAAGGGATAAAGGGGTTACATTGAAAAAGTTGAATTATAAATGTAATTTATATTATTAAACTACATTATAATATATTATAAACGAATATAAATCTATGGTATCATAAATTTACTTATTAAGAAATAAAATTTAAGTAAAATTTGATTTAAATTATTTACTTCTTCTTAACCAAATTAAAGGTTTACTTGGTTTACTTGAAGATCTTTGTGTAATTGTTTCGGATGAGTCTGTTGAACCAGTTGGAGATGGTGGACCATTACTATCCCAGGGATTACTTGAAGGAGCTGGCGGTGATGAAGATGATGAAAATATGTTACCGTCATCCCAAAGATTACCTGAGCTTGAAGAGTTAGAAGATGTTACTTGAGTCTGATTATTTGTTATTTGGATTTGATGGACACTTTCTACATTTGAAGAATTATTTGAGTTATTAGGGATAACTTCAGGTAAAGTGCTAGTAATATACCCCGTTACTTGATTTAGATTAGTATTAGTATTAGTTCCAGACCCAGGGTCATTTGAACCGAAGGCATCAAAGTATCATAATGCAAACCCTACTGTTAAAATTACTGCAGTAATTCCTAAAATATATCACATTTTATGGTCTTTAGGCTTTTCTATTTCAACTAGATTTTTTTCTATTGTAATATTATTTTTTATCTGTTTAATTTCTCTTACTGGGATTGGATTTATACTTTTTATATTTACAACATTATATCACCAATTTAATCAGTTGTTGTAAAGCGTTAAATATTGAAAATAAACCCAATAAGGTATATTAAATGGAAAAATATTAAATAAATTTAAAAATCAAGAAACATCGAAACCAAAAATAGAGTAAAAAAACGAGAATAGTCCTAATTTAAATGGTAATAAAAATATTTTTTTAAATAAATTTAATCATACATTAACAATTAATGTAAAGATAAACCCAAATAAAAATATTTTTTTAGGTAAGGTATTAACAACAAGAGAAAAATCTATCTGAAAAGGTTCTAGTATAGGTTTTAAAATATTATTATCTGTTAACCTCTTTGAAATTATTAATCTTTCTAATTTAAATAGTTCCCATACATTTAATGTTTTTAAATAATTTAAAAAATTTGTAAAATCTATTTTGTTAATATTATCAAATAAATGTTTCCAAGAGAAGGAGATTATAGTATCTTTAATTATTTTTATCATTCGGGTTAAAAAAATCTAAAAAATTAATTATTTTATCATAAAACCAATTTACTATTCCTAGGCTTAAATTATTAATGATATTATAAAGATTTTTAAAATCGAACCCTAAACTTTTTAAAATATAATAAATTAATGCTAATTTAAAGGGAATCCATAGAAGTTTAAATAAAGTTACAGTAAATCTTTTTATAAGAGCTAAAATAATTAGCACTCAAAAAAAATTTTCCCATTTATTTTCCTTAGCAGTAAATTTATTAGCTTCTAATTTAGCAATTAAAAAATTTACATCTAATTTAGAATCACTTGAATTACTGTCTAAAAATAATGTATTAAATAATACTAACATAGAAGGTAAACTTACTAAACTTTTAAATTCAGTTTTATTTAATAATGCTAATATTATAACCCATAATTGAGAAGGTTTCAAAATAATAAAAAATCTATATGTTAATTTAAATAATCTGTAATAGAATTTAGAACTCACAAAAGGTAAATAAGATTTAATACGATAACGTACTATCCTAAAAATTAAATGTTTTATCATTAAAATTAATCTTTTTTTTTTAAGTATTTGAAATAAAATACTTTTTAACTCTTATCTTACTTTTTTTATAAGAATAATTTAAAGAATAAAGTGTAATAAGTATTTAAGAGAAATTTACCTATAAATAAAAAGTATATTTAAAATGGTAAATGGAGATTAAAATATTATTTAATTGACTTGTTCTGTTCTCTAAAAAATAAAATAATTTCTATTTTAGAAAATATTAAAAATAAATCACTTTCATCTTGTATTATATTTACAGATGGTGTGCTTACTTTAAGAATATTTTCTGTAATATCTTTATAGTTTTCAGTCTCAGTGATATATAAGTACTCAGGGTGGACTATTAAATTATATTTAACGGGAAATGAGATATATTTATAGTTTACATCATTAGTGTTATAAATTGTTTTAACCTTTCCTGTAAGTCCTTTAATTCTTATATTAGATTTTAATACTTTTATATTTAAATCTTTCCACTCTATATTAAAGCTTGTTTTTTCTATATTTAAAGATTCTCCATTGAATAATTTTAAAAATGATTTGTAGTTTAATTTACTTGAGTCAATCCCGCTAGCTTTTATAATTTCCTGGTTATTTTTATTTAAAATACAATATAATTTTTTTTTAAAATATCCCTTCTTTAATTTCATGTTCTAACTTCATTTTACCTATTTATCTACCTACTAAATGTTCAGGTAAAGGATAAGATAAAACTGCTGAATCAGTGTCAGACATTATGCAAGGATTACCTGGTATATTTTTAAACTCATTAATTAAAATTCTTGCGTATGAAGATATCGCTGCAGCTATGTGAACTGCAGAAGGTATACTTCTTTTTTTTTATTTATTCTTGACTTTTTCAATTCTACTCTATCATAAATTTGTGTTTTATTTTTTTCTGTAATTAAAGAATCTTTAGAATATAATCTTCTAATATTATCATCAATTAAACCGCTATATTTTACTAAATATTTATTTTCACTTAGTTCATAAATTATTGTTACATTAGTATTTTTATCCAGATTTTCTGCTTCCTTTTTAGTTACAATTTTCATCATATCTTCAATTTCATTCATACCTAATCTCCCATAAAGAGAATTAAGAAAAAGTTTAGCTTTTTTTTTTTGCACCGGGTCCTTTGTGTGTTCTTTAAGGTTATAATGGTCATTTACATAATTTTTAAATAAATCTTTACCTCTTTTAAATTGATAACAATATTTAACATTTATATTATAACCGAATTTAAGAGCATACTTTATTTCTGGGGAAAATATCAGTCTACTAAACTTACCTCTAGGACATGAAACCATTCTACCCAACGGGTCTCTGTATTGTATAAACGGAACTTGCAATTCATTTTCAGAAGGACAAATAATTTCTCCGTAAACGAATCCAAATATTTTATCTAAGTTAGTTTCTAAGGATAATACAGGAGAACCTACAGGCATATCTTGCAACATCGCGGTAGAATATTGATAATTAATATCATATAAATAACCATTTGATATTTCATTTATATAAACTTCAACATTACCTCCAAAGTAACTACTTCTTAATTCTCTCTCTAGTTCACCTTTTACCATTTTAAAATAAGAAATTAAATTATTTGAAAGATAAGAAGAGGTATAATTTAATTTACCATTTTAAATTTTTTTATGAAGATTCCTTTGTTTATTTCTTGTTCTAATTTCATTTAACCTAGTTTATCACCTACTAGGTAATCAGGTAATCAGGTAAAGGATAAGACAATACAGCAGAGTCAGTGTCACTCATAATACAAGGGTTACTTGGTATGTTTTTGTATTCATTAATTAAAACTCTTGCATATGAGGAAATAGCCGCAGCAATATGTACAGCAGAAGGAATTTCATTAGTCTTATTTAGTCCAGATTTTTTTAGTTTAATCTTATCATAAATGTAGTTTCATTACTTAAATTTAGACAATCTTTTTAGTATAATTTTCTAATTTTATCACTTATTTGACCACTATAATTAATTAAATATTTGTTTTAAGTTAATTCAGAAATTATTTTTACATTAGTATTTTTATCTAAAGTTTCTACTTCATTAATACCTACAATTTTCATAATATTATCTATATCCTTAATTCCCATTCGGCCATAAAGCGAATAAAAACTTTATTACATAATAAGTTATTTTCATTGTAATAAGTAAATATTGTAGCATATTTTTTTTCATTTAATTTATAACCTATTAAGTTTTTATTTCTATCATAAACAGGATCTCCATATTTATTCATGTAAATATTAGAATATAAATAATTATGTAATTTTAAAGTTTTTTCAGATAAAGTTTTATTTATTAATAATAAATCTACATTAGAATCATAAGTTTCTTTTTTTATTTTCTTATCTAATATTTTTGTAACTTCTGATAATTTGACGTTAAAGTCATCAGCACTTAATCACGGTCTCCCTATTATAAGTAACTCAATATCTACATCTTTAATTACATAAGTTAATAAAGCATCTAAGATAGAAATAGCTACTTTTTCTGCTAGTTCACTACAATCAGTAAATCTAGTAATTTTAATAGATTTAGTTAGAGTTATAGTTTTATAGTCACCGTCACTATTTTCTCGTCTTAAAACAGGTAAGATAGAATAAACCATATTTTCAGGTATATCATTTAAATAAAATTTAAATTTAGTTTCTAAATCTTTAGTATAGTATTCCAAGGCAAGTTTATCGTCTCAAACAAGAAATTGAGCTACACTCCCAAAGCTTTTAATTAAATTGTAACCTAAATAACCACCTTTATAAGTTTGTTCTTCTTTAAAATCTTTAATAGCTAATTCTTTAACTAAAGAAGATTCTAAGTTATTAAATATTTTAACAAAAGAAGATTCTTTGTCATCTAAATTAAACTCTGAGTCTGGGTAATTATTTTCAGGATCATTTAACTCTAAGTTATTATTACTTGAAGTAGAGGTGCTATAATTTCTTTTTAAATTTAAAATATTATTAGTTTTTTTTTAGACTATACGAAAAAGGACTTAGATTATAAAAACTGAATGTTTCATTAAAATAATTAATATTTTTTTTAATTTCTTTATAGGAATAAAATAGTTTCATATTAAAATAATCACTTAGTAAAATAGAATAAAAAATAAATATAGTGGATACAAAATAAATAAAATAAATATTTAAATCTAATAAAAATTTTATGTTATAACCACCATTTTGTTTGAATAAAAAAATAAATAATATAATAAATGTAGAGTAATAAAATTTAATTAAAGTATCCTTAAATAAAAGATATTCTTTATCTTTAATTAAATAAATATTATTTTTTTTAATTAGAAAATTATTTGTTTTTCAGTTCTTCTGTAGATAGAAAATATATAAATAGAAAGATATTATAAATATAATATAAAAAAATATAGTCGCAAGTAATATAATTGTGTTTATCATTTTGTTATTTTTTTTTGTTAAGTCTATAATAAAGACATAAAAGTTAATAATTATAAATATTTTCTTAAATAAATCTAACTATTTTAAACTTAAGAAAATAAGAGTAAAATAAATTTTAAGATTGAAGAGCTTTCATTCTCCAAGTAATATTTAATTTTTTTAACTAACCTAATATAAAACTATAAATTAATTTTTAAAAAAAAAATGAATTCTTGTTTTCCTGTACATCTGCCTAACTTAATGGCCGGATTTAAAATATACCGAGCGTGCCTTGAAAAAACAAAAATTAAATTAAAAAATTTTAATAAAAAAAATTTAAATTAATCTTCTTTTAACCAAAAAAAAAATAAAAATATTCAACTTTAAAAACAAAGTTGTAAATTTATATTTATTCATATAATTTAAAAGAAGGATATAATTCTTATGTTATATTTATTGTATCCTATTTTCCCAAGGTGCATTCGGCAGATTTATAAGTCCGGTCATTAAGTTAGACAGACATACAGGAAAATAAATAATCCCCACTCATTTAATTTAAAATAAGTATTAACTTATTTTCTTGTATTTTATAATTTTTTTTATTTATACAATTAAAAGATTCTAATAAATTTTCAAGACTTCCAGATATTAATAATAGAGAGTCCAATAAAGTTATTTTAGATTCATAATATTTTATAGTTAAAGAAATAATAGAATTGTCCTTCTTTCCAAAAAATAAATTGGTATTAAAGAAATATTTTCATTTAAACTTAAAGATTTTAAAATAAAAACTGAATAAAATCTTCCTAGATTATGCACGTAGAAAGTGTATCCATTTAAATTTTTATTTAATAATATACTTAAAAAGATTCTATTCATTAATTGTTCACTACTTTCTTTAGGATAAATATAAAATAATTTAGTTTTATTTTTAATGGACCAACCTCCAGCAGAGGTCAAAAACTTGATGAAAGCCTAAACCAGAGTTTGACCCATACGTTTCTAAATCTAAAGTACCTATTTTTTAATTTAAAGTTGTATCCTTTTTACTTAAAGGGAAAGGGAGACATTTTTTAATTGTTTCAAAATTAATTAGATTATTATCTTTATCGTAATAATATTTATTTTTATTATATTCTCTTACAAAACCATTTTCAATCTTAGTGTCAATCCAAGAAATTAAATAATTTCCATTAAAGGATAATGAACTTTCATCAAAATCCTTAACTGAAACTTTATTACATAGTAAATTATTTTCATTGTAATATGTAGAGATTGTCACAAATTCATCATTGTTGGTTTTGTACCCTATTAAATTATTATTTTTATCATAAATAGATTCACCATAATTATCCATAAAGACATTTTTATAAGCATAATTTTTTAAATTGTTAGCTTTATCTAAAAATTTTTTATTTCCTTGATTTGAATATTTTAAAGAAATTTATTTTTCGATCTGAGCTTCTAATATTTGTGTAATTTAAGAGTAACCTACATTAAATTCATCTATATTTAACCAAGGTCTCCCCATTAAGTACAGATCTATATCTAAGTCTCTAAGTTGATATTCCATTAAGGCATCATGAATTGCATTGGAAATGATTCTTGCTAAATATTTAGAAGATATGTCTCTGGTAATTTTAATAGAGCTTGTAACAGTAATAGAATTATATTCACCTTTGATATTTTGCCATCTTAATACAGGAAGTACACAATAAGTAATATTTTCAGGAATTTCTTTAAGATAATCTGTAATTTTATCTTGTAATTTAAAGTAATATTCTTGAAAAACACTATCTGTTAAGTGTCCATACTCTATAATATTACCAAAGTCGTGGATATGGTTATAACCCAGATATCCTCCTTTATATTTATTTTTAAATTTTTTAATTAATTTATCCCTATTTGTATTAAAATCATTTTCACTTAAATCGAAAAAAGGATCAATTTCAGAATCACTAATACTATTAGTACTATACTTTCTTAAATTAAAACTATTAGTCTTATTAAACTTTAAGTTAAATGTTTTATTATGACTTTTTTCCAGAGGGATAAAATTAAAATTAAAATTATTAAATAAATTAATGTTTTTTTTAACTATTAAATAAAGATTAAATAATTTAATGTTAAAATAATTACTTAATAAGATTAAATAAATAAATAAGGTAGTTACTAAAAAATAAATAAAAGGATTGTAAATATTTAATTAAAATAAAAGATTTATGTTATAACCACCATTATTTTTTAATAAAAAATAAAATAATATAATTACTGTTGAGTAATAAAATTTAATTAAACTATTTTGGAATAAAATAAAATCTTTATCTTTAATTAAAGAAGTATTATTCTTTTTAATTAGAGTGTTGTTTGTTTTTGTTTGAAAATAAAAAATATAATAAAACAAAATATAAAATAAATATAGAATAAAATAAAAAGATTGATAGATTAAATAAAATAATTGATAGTGTAATTTTCATTGTTTTGTTTTTTTTTTAAGGGAAAGTAAGACAATTAAAATCAGTTTCAACGTTAATCAACTTTGGATTCATATTTTTATTTTTATGATCGTAATAATATCTATTTTTATTAAATTATCTAATAAATCCATTTTCAGTTTTAATATCTATCCAAGAAATTAAAGTATTACTTTTAAATGATAAATCTGTCAAATCAAAATCTTTTATTTCTACTTTATTGCACAGTAAATTATTTTCATTGTAATAAGTAGTAATTGTTGCATATCTGTCACCTTCCAACTTATACCCAATTAAATTATTTTTTTTATCGTAAATAGGTTCACCATAATTATCCATATAGATATTTTCATAAATATAATTTCTCATATTATTAGCCTTAGTTGATAGTTTTTTTTGATCTTGTAAAGAAAAACTTGATAAGTAAGAAATTTCTTTTTCAATCTGACCGTCTAAGATATCAGTAACTTCAGGTAATTTAAATTTAAAATCATTTTCATTCAACCACGGTCTACTTAACATTACAAGATCTATTGCTATACCATTTGTTTCATAAACATTTAAAGCTTTTTGTAATGAGTAAAATATTCTTTCCGATAATAAACTACAGTTAGTAAATCTAGTAATTTTTATAGAATCTGAAATAGTAATAGATTTATATCCTCCTTCAACAAGTTGTCATCTTATAATTGGTAAGATAGAATAAGTAATGTTTTCAGGTATATCCTTAAGATATTTTTTAAATTCTGATTCTAAAGACTTAATGTAAAATTCTCTTGAAAAAGAATCATCAACGTTAAAAAAAGTTGAAATATTACCAAAACTATAAATATCTTTATAACCTAAGTATCCATCGCTATAAGTTTTTTTAAAGTCTTTAACAGCTAACTCTTTAATTAAAGAAGTTTTACTGTTGTCCAAGTCTGAATCTAATTCATTAAAACCTAAGTTTGAATTAATATCTACATTTGTACTATAATTTCTTAAACCATTAAATTTAAAATTGAATTTAGGGTGATAAAATTTATTATTATTTTTTTCTAAAGGAATAAAGTTAAAATTATTCAATAAATTAATATTTTTTTTTATTGTTAAATATAAACTAAATAATTTTAGATTAAAAAAATTACTAAATAAAATAGAATAAATAACAAGAACTGTAAATAATAAGTAAATAAAGTAAGCATTAAAAGCTAAGAAAAGATTTAAACCATTATTTTTAAGCATAAAGTAAAATAAAATAATCATTGAGGAATAATAAAATTTATCTAAAGAAGCCTTAAATAAAAGATATTCTTTATCTTTAATTAATGAAGTATAATTTAATTTATAATTGTTTGTTTTTGTTTGTAGATAAAAGATATAGTAATAAAAATATAAAATAAATATAGAAAAAAATAAAATTAAAATAAACATAAAATAAAAATTAAATGATGCGTAAAAAGAAAATAATAAAGCTTGTATATTTTTAAAGTTCATCTTACAAGTTTTAACAATTTTAGCTCCCAAGTTCGTCTATTCCTTCCTTAATATACTTTCTTCAAAAAATATACTATTCATAAGCATTACCTTAATTGGCTTGGCAAATGGGACGGTTTTAATAATGCAGTGGTTTTCCTTCCTTGCTTGTAATAAAACGATAGACTTTATTTTATTTATTAATTTCATGTGTTTAACTTCTTTTTACAAGTAAATTAAATTTTAAATAAATTTAAAAATATTAATTTGAAACTTTTGTATTACAATAAAAATAATTTATTATTCTTTTCTTTACATAAAATGCAACAGTAAAGACCTAAGGAAAATTTTGTTTATTTTATACTTATTTTTTTTTAGAGGTTACGTGAATTGAACACGTTACTTTAATGTGATCCAACATTAATATTATACCATTTAAATAAACCCCTTAAAATAAGACACATATTTTTAATTTTATTCTATATTTTTTTATAAGATATAATAAAAGAAGTGTTATTTCTTTTAATTACCCACCATCGTTCCCGTTCCCCAAAAAAACAAACAAACAAATGGGGACTATAATATACCTGGAGACTAATAGGAATAATTTATAATAATATAAACAAACAATGATGATAATGGGAATAACAAAATAATATTAAATTAAAATAAAACAATAATATAACGAATAAAAACTTATAAATTTATATAAAATATAAATGATTTAAATTATTTAAAAAAAGAAAAATTAGTTTAAATTTATAAAATATGAATATAATAAAAGTAGAAAATAAAAAATTCTTACCAAAAGAATAAGAAAGATCTAAGTTAAAGTTTGCTTCATTAAATAAATTAATATTTTTTTAATTCTGTTTCTCTTCCTAAAAGGATAAAGATAATATAGCTTAAATATTGTTTTTTATTCTTAAGATAGAAAAAAATTAAATTAAAAGAACTACTAAGTAAAATTGAATAAAAAAAAAATAAATATAGTAAATAAAAAAATAATAAAATAAATATTTAAATTTAATAAGGAAGTTATATTATAACCACCATTATGTTTAAAGATAAAAATAAATAAAATTATAAATGTAGAATAATAAATTTTAAATAAAGAATCTTTAAATAAAAGATTATTTATCTTTGATAATACTTACATAATCAGGGTTTATTAATTTTTTATAAATATTTTTTTTTTATAAAGCAAATATATATAAAAAAGATAAAACAGTGAAACTACATAGAATTAGCGCATAGAAAAAAAAGATTGTAATATTTATTTTAAATAAAATAAATAAAATTAAACAAAATATTCCAATAAATAAATTATATAATATTTAATTAAAAAAAAATATTTTAATTGATTTACTATATGTTATAAAATATAAAAAAATTTTAATTTTCAATCTTTTACTGTTAAAAAAAGAGATGAGAGAATAAAATAGGGGGTATCTGATAATGGTAATCATTTGTATTTGCACTACAAAAATAATAGTTCGAATCTATTTACCTCCATTAAAACTAAATTTTATTTTTTATTTAAACTTTTACAATATTTTTATTTCAAATATAATAAAAGTAGGAGCTTTTTTCTTTTTTATTTATTTTAAAATTAAATTTGTTTTTTTAAAAAAAATATAAATAAAAAAAATAAATTATTTATGGATTAAAGTAGGAAGAAATTTTATTCTTACAGCGGATAAATATAGTGTAACATATGATTAAGAAATATTTAATTTATAAAAATTAAATTATTAATTAATAGACTATACTGGGAATAATGTAAAATAAAAAATAAAATAAAAATAAATTAATAAATTTTATTAAGAAAAGGTCTACCCGATGAGCTAGGTTTAATAGTATCCGTAGAGTCTGTTGACCCTGTAGGACTAGGAGGACCGTCACTACTTCAAGGGTTAGTTGCGGATGGAGGTGCCGTAGAAGTTGAAGGAACAGGTGAACTACCTCAAGGGTTATTTGTATTAGATGTATTCTTATCATCCATTCTTCTATTCATTTCAGCTACAGCTTCATTAACTGGAGGAAGGTCGGTCAGTCTAGTTGTTCTTACATTAGGATGAGAGGATCAATCAGCTGTTGTAATTTGATCTGTGATATACCCTGTTCCTTGTCCTAATCTAGTACTTGTTGTTTGAATTGGATTATAATTAGGGTCAGGTTTATCTGAATTGAATATACCAAAATATCATAAAGTAAAACCAATACCTCCTACAATTATTATACCTCCTACTACATATCAAAATTTATTACTGCTAGTTTTTTCTATTTCAGTTAGATCTTTAGAAACATTTAAATTATTTTTTATTTTTTTAATTTCTTTAACGGGAACAGAGTTAATACTTTTTATGTTAACAGTGTTATATTATCAATTAAGTCAATTATTATAAAGTGTTAGATATTGAATATAAACTCAGTTTGGGATATTAAAAGAAAAATAATTAAATAAATTTAAGAACCAAGACATATAAAAACCTATTATAGAATATAAAAAAGAGAATAAACCTAATTTAAAAGGTCATAGTAATATTTTTTTAATTAAAGTAAACCATCGATACAAAGATATAAAAATGACCATTGAAATTAAAAAAAATATTTTTAGGTTAGTCTCACATAAAGATTTTCAGTCTAAGCCTAGAGGTAAAGCAATCTTACTTAAGATTGAGTTTTCAGTTAATCTATTAAAAGTTAAAGCTGAAAAAAATCTCAAAGAGAAGTAAAAGGTGAAGTTAAAAGCTGAAGGTTCAAATTATCAAACAAACCTCTATAATTCTTTTTTTTAAGTTGGTTAAAAACAAAAAATCAAGATACAGAGAAAGCAAAAAATTTAATTATTGTTATTATCATTAGAGTAAATAAAATCTAAAAAACTAGTAACTTTATTGTAGAATCAGTCTACTAAACCTAAACTTAAAGTGTTTAAAGTACTATAAGCGTAATCAAAATTAAATCCAAAATGTTTTAATATAAAATAAATTAATGCTACTTTTTAAAAAAAAAGGTATTCACAAGAGTTTAAATACTGCTGTTATAAATCTTTTAATTATTGCCAATATTATTAATATTAAAAAAAAAATAACTCTAGTTTATTTTCTGAGTCTGTAAGTTTAGTTCCTTCCAATTTAGTGTATAAAGTTTTTACATTAGAAAGGTTTTCATTAGAATCTGAAAAAATATTACTAAACAAAATAAATAAAGAAGGAATACCCAGTAATCCTTTTAAATCAGTCTTATTTTATAATGCTCTTCGAAGAAAGCTATAACTCATATTTGGGAAGGCTTTAAAAATAAAAAAAAAATTATTACTTAAATTAAAAAATCTAATGTATATATTTTTATGTACTAATGGCAAAGTATACCTTAATCTATTTCTTATTATTCTTAAAATTAAATATTTTATCATTCTACGAAGATAGTTAAATTTTTGGATTCGTATCGTTATTAATTAAATGCGGAATTACAATTAAAGTAGGTTCGTTAACTTTAACTTAATCCTTGAGTAGTTTCTTTAGTTTATTAAACAAATTAAAATAATTTTTAATTTAAATACTAATTATAAATCTTTTATTGGCTAAATTAATTAAATTTTAATTATTATTAAGAACAGAAAATAGATTTTAATTATTTATATTTAAATTAAGCTTCTTATTCTTTAAAGAAATTAAAATATTTCTTCAATAAACTTACTACTGCCTTAACTATTAATTTTATTTATCTAAATTAAATATTAAGGTATACCTCTAAACTACTTATAATTATCAGTTTCTATTAATTATTAATAGATTTATAATTATGTAGTATTTTTTTTTATGGAAAAGGGTTTTATCTTGAAAAAATTTTCATAATTAAATTTTTATTTTTAATTATTAATTATAAGTGAATATAGTAAATAAATTTAATTATTTTACTATTTTATTTTAATTATTTTATTTTATAAGTAAAAGATAAATTAAAAAAATTATAATGGAAATAAAAAGAACAATTAAAAATATTTTTATTTCTAGTTTTTAAAATATTAAGTATAAGTCACTTTCATCCGAAGCAATACTTACAGAGGGAATGCTTAATTTAATATTATTTTGATTATTTTTAATATATTCTAAATTCACAGTTATTTGTTAATATTTCGGGTGAAGAATTAAACTATATCTGATTGGAAAAGAAATAAATTTAAAATTAACATCTTGAGTATTATAGATTGTTTTATATTTTTTTTTAATCCTTGTACATTAATTTCTGAGTTTACAACATTAACATTTAAAGTTTCTCATTCTACATTGAAGTTAGTTTTTTCTATCTTAATAGATTCACCTTTTAATAATTGTTTAAATGAACTATAATTTAATTTTGATGAGTCTATTCCACTAGCTTTAATAATTTCTTTATTATTTTAATTTATTATGCAGTATAATTTCTTCCGAATAAAAATACCTTTGTTTATTTCATGTTCTAATTTCATTTTACCTAAATTTTTCCCTACTTGATAGCCAGGTAAAGGTTTAGTAAGAACAACGGAATCAGTATCACTCATAATGCAAAGGTTTCCAAGTATGTTTTTATACTCATTAATTAAAATTCTAGCGTATGAAGTGATAGCTGCTGCTATATGAACAGCTGTAGGTACTTTTCTAGATTTATTTAAACCTGAAAGTTTCAACTCACCTTTTCTGTAAATTTTTTATTTCATTAATTAAAGGATCTTTTTTATATAATAATCTTATACTGTCACCGATATACCCATTATATTTAACCAAATATTTATTGTTATCTAATTCAGAAAGTATGGAAACATTATGGTTTGTATCTAATTTATTAGCTTCTTGTTTATCTACTATTACCTTAATATTATCTATTTCTTTCATACCCATTCTACCGTAAAGCGAATTTAAAATTAATTTTGCAGTAGCTTTTTGAACAGGATCATTTGTGGAACTTTTAATATTATAATGGTCTTTAACAAAATTAGAAAATAAGTCTTTACCTCGTTTGAATTGATAGCAATACTCTATATTAATTTTATGCCCAAACTTTATTGCATATTTAATTTCTTCTGATAATATTAACCTCTTAAATTTACCTCTAGGACAACTATTAAGTCTAAAAATAGGGTCTTTATGCTGAATGAATGGAACTTGTAAAACATTTTCATCTGGTGCTGTAATTTCTCCATAAAAAAACCCGAAAATTCTTTTTAAATCTGTTTCTAATGATAAAGTCGGTTCACCGATTGGCATATCATTTAGCATTGCAGCCGTATATTGAGAGTTCATGTCATAAAAATACCCTTTATTGATATTATTTATAAAAACTTCAACATTACCACCAAAATAAGCAGTTCTTATTTATCTCTCCAGTTCACTTTTAATCATCTTTAATTCAGACTTTAAATTATTAGGAAAGTATGAAGAAGTATAAACAGCTAATACTAAGCTTGGTAATGTTTTATATTTAGTAATATTTAGTTTATATTTAGAATAAATATTATCATTAAATTTTAATATTGCTTCAAGTAAACCTTCAACGTCAGATTTTAAATATTTAAGGGCTTCTTTTTCTAAGTTTCAATTTTGATCTGGAATATTTTTATATTCTTTTTCAGAGAGGTTTTTATAGAACTCTCTAGAAGGTTTATCTCCATTGTAAAATAAATTATTTTAACTTACAAATGAGTAAGGAAAAATACCTTTATTAATTTTACAATTAAAAGAATTTAATATACTATCTAAGTTCCCTTTAATTAATTGTAATGAGTCCAATAAAATTATTTTAATGTCTGAATAAATTAAAGTTAAAGATAAAATAGCATTATCTTTTCATATTGGCAAGATAGTAATATTTTAATTTAAGATTAAAGATTTAATTATAAATATTGAATCAAATCTACCTAAATTGTGAACGTAGAATGTATAACCATTTAAGTTTGGGTTCATAAAAATACTTTTAAAAATTCTATTCACTAATTGATCACTACTCTCTCGGGGTTCAATATAAAATAAATTATAGTACATTACCAATAGATAATTTAGATGACAACATTAATCCAGAAAACTTAATTAATAAAGAACTAGCTATTAAAGAGTTTAAAAAAATTCACAAAGGAGGTTATTTAGGTTATACTAATATTTATAGTTTTGGAGATATTTAACACTTTTTTAACGCTTACGATTTATCTTTTAGTAAAGAATACCTTAATACTTTAGAGTCTAAATTTAAATTTTATTTAATGGAAATTCCAGAAAATATGACTTATTCTATTCTACCTGTTTTAAGATGAGAAGTTATTGGAGGAGATTATAAAGTTGTAACTATTTCAAATTCTATTAAAGTAACAAGATTTACTGATTGTAGTTTATTAGCTGAAATACTTTTTCATTCATTAAAAAAAGCTTGTTTAGTTTATGACTTAAGTAAAATACAAATTAATTTATTTATGATGGGAAGACCTTGGCTAAATTCGAATGATTTTAATTCACCTTTTGACCAATTAAATAAAACTCTGGATGAAAACATTAAAAAAGAAATTTATTTTAAAGAAAAAAATAAAATAAATTATTTAAATAAACTAAACTTACTTAAAGATTATGAGTTTAAAAATATTTTTATGGATAACTATGGAGAACCAGTTTATAATAAGAATAATAATTTAATTGGTTATAAATTAGATTTTAATAAATATGCTACGGTTGAGACCTTTTATAATTAAAATAATTTACTTTGTAATAAAGTTTCAATAAAAGAGTTTGACACTAACAACTTAACTTTTAGAGGAGAAGCTTTAATTTCTTGGTTAGATATTAAAACTGAATGTGGATTTATTAGAGAGCATGGTAATACTAAGTATTATTATGATAAAAATAATAAACTAATTAACATTGAAATTAAATTTAATTACTCTCAACTACCTAAAATTAAAAAAGAATCAGAAATAGTAAATAAAATTGGGAGGAGGGTTAAATTAGAGTATATAATATATTTTTTTTTTATAATAATCTTTTTATATTCTTTTCCGTATACATAATGTAATTAATTTTATAATTTAATTTATTTCATATAGCATATTATAAGATACATAATAATATAAAATTTATATTTAATTTATAGTATTTATTTTATTTCTTTCCAGTAAACTTTATCTTTATTATTATTATTTTATTTTATTTTATATAAATTTATAATTAATTATTTTATTTAACTTACATAAGTATAACCTAATTATATATTTCTTTAATGCATAATACTTCTTTTAATACATAATGTAATTTACTTAAAATTAAATAAACAAATTACTCATTTTATTGAATAAAAAAGGCTTGTGCTCCAAAGGAGGAGATTTATCTTATATTTTTTTTTTATTTTAATAATATTATTATATTTTTTTTTTTCAATATACATAGTGTAATTAATTAAATTTTTATTTTTTTTATATATTATAAGATACGTAATAATAAATATTTTTATTTTATTTATAAATTTTAATTATTTCCAGTATACTCTAAGTATATTTTTTTATTCTTATTTATTTATATTATATATAATTTTATATTTATTTATTATTCTGAAGTCTTTAATAATAAAAACTGAATAAAATCTACCTAGATTATGTATATAAAAAGTATAACCATTTAATTTTTTACTTAATAAAATACTTAAAAAGATTCTATTTACTAGTTGTTAACTAGTCTCATCAGGATTAATATAGAATAAGTTTGTTTTACCTTTTACAGCCCATCCTCCAGCATAAACCTGATGATAGCCTGTCCCAGAATCTGATCCAAATGTTTCTAAATCTATTGTTCCTATTTTATTATCCAGTTCAGTATCTTTTTTATTTAGAGGAAAAGGTAAATAATTAAATTTTTTTTCAACATTAATTAAATTATTTTTATTATCATAATAATATTTATTGTGATTAAATTCTCTAACAAAACCAAATTCAGTTCTAGTATCTATCCAAGAGATTAAAGTGTCTCCTATAAAAGTTAAATTATTTACATCAAAATCTTTAATCAAAATTTTATTACAAAGTAAATTATTTTAATTATAAAAGGTCTCAACTGTAGCATATTTATTAAAATCTAATTTATAGCCAATTAAATTATTATTTTTATCTAAAATCTGATCTCCATAATTATCCATAACTATATCTTTATAAATATAATTTTTTTAATTTATTGGCTTTTTCTGCTAATTTATTTTTCAATATTATCGTCTAAAATTTTACTTATTTGGTCTAAAGGTAAAGAAAAATCTTCAATACTTAACCAAGGTCTATCTAAAATTAATAAATCAATTTCTAAACCTTTAAGGTCATAAACTATAAGTGTATCTTGTAAAGAATAAAATACTGTTTCTGCTAATAGTCTACTTGATGTATCTCTTGTTATTTTAATTGAACTCGAAATAGTAACAGATCTAAATTCTTTGTTAACGTACTCCCATCTTAATACAGGAAGGATAGAATAAGT
>Ga0307514_10002620_pt1 | contig 18390 bp, 19 predicted proteins | sample 16_EM_MG_FD_203088 | JGI IMG/M metagenome (GOLD analysis project Ga0307514, IMG submission 203088) | Populus trichocarpa ectomycorrhiza microbial communities from riparian zone in the Pacific Northwest, United States - 16_EM | ecosystem: Host-associated > Plants > Roots > Unclassified | place... | reverse complement strand
CTACCCGCTAAAACGTACGGTCTTACTTACAGGTACGGTCTTATAGGGTTATACAGTCTTATCCGGCAGTTTCTACGGTATGTTAGTGTTGCTGCACATAATTTACAGTTACTTCTCAAATTCACTTCTTGGGTATTGGTACCCCGGGCCTCTCGAAGAATAATCATTCATTACAAGTCAAGAAGGTGGTGGGGAATGGATAATTGCAGAGGAGCCAAAAACAGTTTGAGGACAGAAGTAGCACAGGGTAAGTGTTCAGTAAGTATAGTAACCAAGCAGCTAGCTCGCAGCAATACTAGTCGTCGCCTGCAACAATACACAAAAACTGCAGTGGGCCCAGCGCAATGCAGGCCACCCAACATTAAAAAACCTGCCTAGCTCATACACAAATTTATGATACAGTCCAAAAGCCGTGAAATCCCCAGAACCCTATACAGTCCCTATCCACTAATGGACAAGATGTACTTGCAATATCTCCCCCCTCTCACCACCCTAACATGGTCTAATCCCTACCAGTCCCACTCGGATCCGCCGCTACCACATCAGTCAACGGCTTAATAATCTCTTGCGCATCCTCAAATGTCATCCATAACTCCCTATCAACCCCTCTGAACGCCTTCTCGAACCTCTGAATACTATTCAACTCCCTCTCCTTGACTTCGTCCACGCCCTTAACAAGCCTAATATAAATCGCCCCCACCCACCCACTCCACCTCCTCGCTGTCTCCCCATATACCTCTGGATCCTTCTGCGTGCTATCCCCAATCAGAACCATTTTCCGCCGGGGAAACCACTCATGGATTTTACTGATTCTATCAAGTTTATATTTCTCCGTGCCGACAGTGAGAGAGGTAATTATGAATGCTTCGATTTCTTGCCATGACATATCTCGCAGGATGGTTGTTCCCTTGGGAAAACCAAAGTCATCGAGGAACCGTGAGAGGACGGGGTACAGGTTGTATGGGGATGCGGAGAGGTAGAACCATACAGGGTTATTGAGGGTATGCTGGAGGAAGTTGTGGTAGAATTCTGGCATCCCTGGGACAGGCATTGCAGGGAGTGCAAAGGTGTGTTTAAGGATCTCGAGTTTGTTTAGAACATGGGTGATTTTGATGGTATCGTCAATATCACTAATCACCCCCCAACCCTCGGGTTCTTCGAATACGGTAGTCATAGACTCGAATCCATTAAGGCCACGGCCAAAGTGCCCATATCCCCTTGGAAGCTTTGCAGCGGAGGGGACAAGCTGGCCACCTCTGTAGGATGAATCCAAAAATGGGAGGACGTTAGATGAAATCCCGTTTGGTCCTCCTGGGCCTAGGAGAATATTCCCTCCCTTTCCATTATCGACTACAAGCTCGACTGTGCGGTTGGGCTGGATTAGGTTCAGAAAGAGCTCTACCCTCTCCGCGACGAGTTTCTCTGCAGCATCGCCTTTAACGATGCCGAGCCTCTCTATGAACTCGGCGATGGTGCGGGAGGGTTTGTCACCGGAGTTGTAGCGGAAGTAGCAGGCGACGAATTCGGCGATCCATTGATTGGGGTCTTGGGGTGAGCGGAAGGCGGTGTTGGTGAAGAGCCAGAGCTCGTCCTTTGCACTGAGGTATTTGGGGGAGGGTTTCCATAGACCGACCTTCTCGAGGAGACGATCGATGGGGATAAGGAGAACGTTTCCCATTATGGTTTTCTTAGCTGTGGAAGGGTACTTTGGGTATATTGAACGTTGCGTTTGATTAACTCTGGTTAGTCAACATGGAATGGAGAATGCAATAATAAGGGTTGTAAATGTAGCCTCTGTCATGCCCAGCTCGGGGTCAGCCGGGGAACTTGAAGGGGGTACTTTCTCAACTCATATCTACATCTGCCCAACTCTTTTGTGAACCAGATATGTAGAAATATAGAAGGAGAAAAAACTGACCAATATAAGAGTCGCATCATTGTAGGTATCAAGATGTAAATATAGTACGGAAATAGACAACAAAACGCAAGTATGTATTCCCATCAGCTCCCCAAGTACTACTTAAGCTACTCTGTAGGCCCAAGGACCAACAAAGCGCATGATTAGAGTCCATGACTCTTAAATTCAACAGTTGCCTGCACCCCCCCCCCGCCATGAGGTTCTTTCAAGACATCTTCTCTGGGTATATGTGGTGATTCTTTGTGGTCATTTTAGCTATGCAAGCATATGCAAAGGTATCATTGAACTCGGGAAGGCACGCTGTTTGTGTTGTTGGTGGTGCATGTGAGGAACGTCTGTCATCTGGCCAACCCACGTTGTCAAGTTACATGGCTATTAGTCTGGTTGGCACAACACCCTCGTAGAGCATGGCTATCACATAATCGATCGTGAGGTCACTTGAGTGATTGCATCGTATTCTGGGGCGCATGGTGCAACGTGGTGAGGATGGTAGAGTACTATCCTTGTGAATACGCGGGTCGCCTTGGTTTATATGTTGTGCGCCTTCGCCTTCCTATTAATCGATAGATCATCGGATGACGTTTAGATTGAACCCAGCTTGGTCAAAATCCGAATTGATGGGACGGTGATACAGTAGATCCCCCATGCCAGGAGTCAGAAACTACATCACTTGTCAGTTTGTATCTTAGCTTTAATACAAGGTACATATATGTTATCTTTGGAAGCCTAAACGCGTCTGTCATTCTGGAAAGAGCCAGAAAGACAATATGGCTCAGTTGTCCAGATCGTCCATCAGTTGGTTGTTTGGGTACCAAAAACACCAAGAAGGTCCCCACACCTCCAGCACGGGACATCCATCAGCTGCAAGGGTATATATCTGAACCTCGCCAGCCCTATCCGCAACCCCACACAGCTCACCCACATGTTGATATACCATATCAGCATTGGCATCACTCTTACCGCGTACCGCGCGGTCACACGTGAGTCAGATTACAGCCATGCACCTGCATCATGCTAAAGCAGTTTCATTTTCAACCTCCTTCTGGTCCTCCTTGCAGACATTTATGACGGAATGTCCGAAGCTGTCCGGTACTCTTCTCCCTATCTGCGCTAGAAAATTGGAAGTATTTGACAGAATGTTTCACCAGTTGAAAAAATTGAACCTATTACAGAGCTATAATCCCGAACGATTTGAAATTTGCCTAAACAAGCAAGTGATGAGATGTTGTGGTCCTAGGTAGCCAATTATTTACAGAATGTGAGATCTGCGCGCGCGATCTAAGTTAATTACCGTACGCTGGCGATAACTGGGTGTGGTGTAGCTACACTCCTGAAAGGCTGGCAAAAGGGGGGAGACGCAAGATAACGGTTTTACGGGTAATATACTCTAGCTTTATAAGCCAGCCACCCGCGGGCGCAATGAAATGCGCAGAAAAGCTGCATGCATGCAGGAGAAAGACTCACTTACTATAGGCCACCTGACCTTGTTGGCAGATCATAATCTCGATTGCAATAACCATGCTGGAGAGCGGCCGGCTACAGACTTATTACAGGCAGTGCTTTGATGAGAAGAGACCATAGCCCGATGGAAAAACGTGTTATCTTACGTGGTCAGAGGAGGAGAGACAGATGGAGCTTGAGCTGAGGAGAAATGCATCAGGCCATTCGCCGAAGATTATAGGCTCGCTATTGGGCCTTGGAATGAAGGAAGGATCGAACGAAACCTGAGGCTGCATGAATTGACACAATACCGCGGCCACGCCTCTCAGTATAACCTGCAGCTGACACTGCCTCGGAGCTCGAACCAGTCACCTCCCGGGCATGGGCCCATCAGCCTGAGCTTTCACGACTCATGTATATATAGCTCCGGATCCGGCTATCCCCCAAGTGCTATTCTGTATCCTACGCATACTCGCTTTAGCCCAGCAGAACATATATCACCGGCAAGACTCCAGCGAGAAACCAAAGGCGACCCACCAGTAACCACAATCTCTGCACAATATGTGTGTCAAAATTGTTGTTACCTGCAGTTTATGTGGCCTCCGAATCACCTCATACTATACCGACTGCGGTGACCCAGGCTGCAAGTCTATAGCAACCACAACGAAACGAGAGCCTTGCAATCAGTGTCGGGCTGCTGGCTTTGCCCCCTGAGCATACATGAATCGGTCAACTAAATTCTGGCCCCAGGGAGCATCGTCTCGAAGATGGATTGAAGAGATTGGGTCAGAGTAATTTTGTGTGATTATGAGGAGGTTGACGTCAACGCTGAATATTCATGACGTCATCAAGGATCCTATAACACACCGGTTCCCAATTCGGTACTCAGTCTATTTTTGGGAGTGCAGCATATGGCGAGCACGATCTTCACTACTTGATTGCAACTTTAGCCACCTGCTCGCGGCCCAAAATCTCGAAAGTCCCGAAAATCCAACCCACGCAGACACCAGACATCTTTATCCCCATTTACGAGATTGGGGTTAACGTTCGTGGTTCGACTTCATGCAAACCACCATATACGTTGATATATATAGCCGGCGCGGCTAACTCATGTCGGTCTGAGCGCGGAAGGAGCTTAAGATTTGGGCATTGAACAAAGGCTACACCCCGGGAGGGTGTGGGCACAGTGTATATGCAGATGATGTATCCTTAAATATGACCAGTGAGGCGGGTCGTTAAGGACATCAAGTGATTAGTTTTTCCTTGTATCATGCACTTTAGAAAAAAGTCTTATTGTTTTGCTTGGGTTTATTCATCTTTCCTACCGCGCCGAGACTATATCCATACTAATATCAATATACATGTTATCAAGTTCGAATTGGAGTTCATGTCGTGTTTTCAGGGTAATCAGGTCTGATTATTCCACCTTTAGTCTGGCTCAGCCGACCTAATACACCCTCCCCCCATTCCCAGCCGATCACATAAACCTTGCATGTGTATCTTTCAGCGTGCATTCAAGTATATAACATACCACCCCTTTACCTCTCTCACGAGACTCACAGTTGTGCGTGTGTGTGTGTGTGGGTGGGGGGGGGGGGGGGGGGGGTTTGGTTATATTTATCTTGGGATACCTACCCACTCTGCCAGGGGTAGGGGTATCTATGCATGTACACTTCTGCTCCTCATCTATTTTTCAGCCTCCAGGGCCACGTTTGCTGCATAGCCGGCTATATATAGCAGAAAATATATTTCTATATGTAAGTAAGCACTTGGTTCCATAAATATAATATCATCACAAGTACTCCGCACAATGCCATTATCGTTTGTGGTGTAAGCTAACCCCCCAACGATTACCGTATTACAGAGAGGTCTGACTGTTAATGGGTCATGCTGGGTTGGGTTCAGGGTAATGATGTACACATTTAGCTCAAAGTGCGTCAGTCACCACTACTATGCGATCGGATTGGGATTATTCAAATAAAAATAAGAAAAGGGCAGTGCTGTATATCCAGCCCTGTAATATTGAAGGCCTATGTATGTGCCTTTGGAACAATTCATGCACAATTCCACCTTGATTACCCGGCCAAGTCACTAGTGTAGCATACTGTATGTATATAGTGAGACTAAGTAATACATGTCCATGCAATGTATGATACATCCTGTTTTTCTATGTAGCGCTATCTATACCCACGAATCAAAGAAATGCAGCAGCCTACGCTGAGTAAATGACTTTATATTAAAAAAAAAGGAAAGCAGCAAAGAAAAGCGACTTCTTTCCCGACCATATATCAGTAGGAATCACACTAGTTCACAACCAGTAATCCCCAAGCACACACCCCAGAGCTACCACACTCCTCCAATCACTAAATGAGTGGCGCCTTATCATCTACCAAGCAGTGATATCATCTACCTCTGTCACCAACCCTCCCTTCTTCTCCTTCCTCCCCTCCTCCTCCTCCCCTACCGGTTCCTCCACTTCAACCAGCCCACTAGAATAAAGTTCCGGCAGCACTTCATGCAGAAAATCTACAATATGCCTATTAACCTCTTCGAACTGGATTAAAAACGCATCATGCCCCTCCGGGCTATCAATCCTCTCCAGTCTCGCATTAGGGATGTACGTCGCCAACTCCTGCTGCTCCTGGAAGGTAAACAACCCATCTGACTCAATTCCAATAACCAGTGTAGGCTGTCTAATTTGCCCCAAAACCAGTGAGAGATTCCCAGGTGGGGTAGTGGGGGAATCGGATAGAGGTACGCGACCCCGTGAGACGTCGTGGGTGTCGAGCTTGCGAGTGATGGCAATGTAGCAGTTCGAGTCGAAGCGGTGGACAAATTTGTCAGCTTGGTAGCGGAGATAGCTTTGTGCGGAGAAGTAAGTTGGCGCTCGTCGCTGCCTGGAGGTGTTTGGGGTTTCTCTAGTGGGAGAAGAAGGTGAAGAGGTCTGTGGGGTATCAGGAGTGGAGGCGAGTTTTTTCCCGTTCTTGAGTCCGTCGTTGTGTACGGCCCAGTGCTCTTCTTGGGGGGTGGTCGGTCGGCGAGAGGGTTGGTTGATGTATCGCACCCGATTGGGGTCCGGGATGTTTCGACCGAAGCGGGATTCAAAAGAGTTGCGGGAGCGGTAGGTGAGGAGGGCAGACATACGGGCGGCGCCGAGACCGGTCTTTGGTGGCTGCACGTGAGAGGAAGTGTCAGTTACTTGAAGGTTCTAATGGGAGGAGATTGAGACCAACATCATCAAATGGGTAGTAACCATCATCATACTTCGGATCCGAGTAGATACTCTGTCTCTGCGCCTCCCCCCACGAAATACACCATGCAGAGTGCCTCGCCGATGTAGCGAGGGGTACTATTGCCCTCACATAATCCACCCCATAGTACGCCCACTCCAGGACCAACATCCCCCCCATAGAGCCACCAATCGCCACTGCAACCTGTTTCACTCCTAGGTCGTTGAGTACAAGTTTATGAATCCTACCCTTACCCAATTAGCCCTGACTCCCGACCAAACTCCTAAACAGTGTGGGTATACATACGCTACATCATCCCTCACCGTCGTCAATGGGAACTCTGGCCCATACCTATCCCCCGTCTCAGGATTAATCGTACACGGACTAGCACTGCCATACGGACTTCCCAAGCTATTACAGCACACAATAAAGTATCTCTTTGTATCAAAGGCTCTCCCAGGGCCAATCAATGGCCCCCACCAATCCTCTACGTCAGCGGAGCCAGTAAGGGCGTGGCATATCACCATGGTATTATCCCCGGTGGCATTTAGCTTGCCCCATGTTTTGTAGGCGATGGGGACGTTGTAAATTGTAATGCCGGATTCAAGAGTGAACGAGGGGATTACGGCTACCGATTGATCTGAGATGAGTGTGAAGAAGGGGTTTTCAGGTTGGGTAGTTATGCGCTCTGGAGGATTTAGCCGAGCTCAATTGAGGCAGGGGTAGTCAATGGGGAAGTAGGTACCATATTTCATAGACTCAACTGGTTCACTCGAGCCTATAATTTCCGGCATGGTGATCTGGGTATCTATAGCTTTGCAAAACAAAGAAACAATATGCTGCGTACTGCGTAACAGAAAGACCAAGCCGTTGAAACAAGAATGTCGTTAAGAAACTTTGGTCGAGGAAGAAAGTATTAGGGTAGCAGTAGCTGATAGATGACTCTAATGTAGCTTGAGATACGATAGTGTACTCCGGCTTAGCTGTTAGTTTTATATCGACATGTTAATACGTTTTTTTTTTCTCTTTTTTCGATAGCAGTGGGGCATACCTCATTACTAAGGCCTTTTGCACTTCGAGATCAGATGGGGTGCGCAAAGATTTCGCGCAATTGCACGTGATTGGCACGTTTGGGTCAGATCTAGATCTAGAAATGTCTCAGATACATGTTCCAGAGACTGACATGCCTCAGATACTCTACATGTCCCGGAGACTGCCATGCCCGACATATCGGCCACAGGAACCTTATGCATGCATATGGCCGTCTCATCTCCACCTCCATTGGCCAGCATCTCACCACGTGCTGAATGCTGCTGAGAGGGGAGTTGGGCTTCGCCAATCATAGCCCAACTGTCTGTCCTCTACTCCTCTGAGTATGAGAGGTGGTGGCGATCACAAGATGATGCGTGCCATCTCCAATATGAATAAGATCGCGAGCTCCTTGATTACTATTACTACTTTGAAATGTTGAGTAAATATCAGGTCAAAATGAGTTTCAACAACTCAATCAATTTCAAGGCATAGAACCGTACACAGTGTACGGGTGGATATCACCCCACCCCACCCCAAACACCAAATATCATACTTTCTAATCTCTGTCTACGCATAATACACAGATTCGTCACAGCGTCAAGGGCATTAGTAAGAGAACATCTAATTGTTCTCATCTCCCACTCCCGTAAACATCCTCAACCACGAAGGTCGCTGCTCCGCGGTACCGCTGGTGGTGTTGCCTCCATCAGGAGCCATCCACCTAGGCCTTCCACCATTAGTCCCAGATGTAGGTAACGCCGCATCGAGCGTATTCCTGACTCGGTGGAACATCCCTCCAAAGAAACTTTCGTCCTCATCATCTCCCCCAGCAATCCCGCTCTCCAGCCTCACCCTCCTCGCGGCCACTCCCCCAGAACTCGATCCACCTCCTGTCCCAGTAGGCCGCCTCGCACTCAACAGCCCGGTACTACCATTCACTCCCTGAATTAGCTCCCTATCAATCAACTCCCTCCCCTCCCTCCACGCCCAGTTCGTAGCATTCACACCCTCCTGTCCAGCCTCCTCATCATCTTCCCAATTAAAGTAATCACCAAATCCGCACCACTCCTTAACTCGATCATACCACCCAAAGAGCGCCGCGCTGACAGGTACCAAAATAAAGATTGGGAAAAAAGTGCTAAATCCCTGCCCCAGCGGGGTGAGGTTCACCAATCTCCCCAAGAAGCTATGGAAGACAGTTTCCTTCCACTTTGTCTCCATCGGTGGGAGGAGGGTGAGGAAGTTATATGATAAAGGAACTGTCAGACGTGCAGCATATGATGCGTAAAAACATGCACTCCCGCCAGATGTCTTGCGAGGGATAAGTACGTATCCATTCCATAGTCGGACACTAGAGAGGGAAAGAAGCGAGGAGATCACCATGTATGCGATCCACGAGGCAGTGATGGCTTGCTGGAATAGCCCACCGCTGCCCCATGAGATGGAAAGGCTCAGTAAAGAGAGCTTTGGGGCGAATGAGGAAACAATTTCACTCCAGATAATAGCCACAGATGCCAGTGCGAGGATTGCGGCAATGGTCCGGCGGAGCTGGGGGATCACGTATACGTGCAGCAGGTGACGGGTAAAGGGTGATAGTAAGGTGAATTTTTCCGGAAGAAAAGAAGCGGGTTTACTCCCTGCTGCTGCCACGCGAGGGAATTGGGGTAGTGACCGAGTTGGTATGGAGTCTAATATGTGTTGGCAGTCACTTGCATCCTGGAGAAGACTACCCCAGGCTGATTGGTACCTTGTACGCTTATTGATGACGGCTTTAAGGCGACGTGTAAGATTGGCCAGGTACTCCTCTGTGATTATCAGAGGTGGTACAGGGGCAGTATTTGTAGAGTGAACTCCCTGGGACAGCATCGTTCTTTCTCTAGGCGAAAGGTGACTTTCCGGGAGCGCAACGATATCTCCTAACTCGTCTATCCATCCCCTAAAGTCCTGTGCAACAGTATACTTCCTTTCTTGCAGCATCCTAACTTCATCCTGTACCTCAAGCAGCTTAGCGGTAGCGTCCATCAAGCTATCGTATGTTCCAACTGCCCTTGTCTGCAACCCCCTCAGCTTCCCCGCTACACTCGCATCTTGGAAAAGTTGCCTCGGTAGGGCAACAAGCCCGTGGCCCATCAGGTATATTGCAACAGCAAGAGCATAGCAATATGCGAGCGCTATGACCAGGGCGTAGAGGGAGCGGAAGGAGACGCCAGCCGTGGAGATGACGTAGATAAGGAAGATGAAGCAGGTTCCGAGTACGATGGCTTGGTAGCGAGCATTTGCGCGGAGTGAGTCTATCAGGCGAGCACGAGTGGATTGGTGGCCAGAGTCTGAGAAGGACTGGAGGATGGGGAGGATAGCCCAGGTGAGGACGAAACAGAGCCAGTACCCAATGCGCCACCCGATGAGACGAGCAGTTTCGGTAAGGACGATTCCTGTAGAAGCTGGTTAGATCTTGCGAGCAATAATAGGGGCTACACACACGAAACGCACCGTTAGACCCGTTTGTCGATGCAAGGTCTATGGGCACCAGAAGCACGATGGAGCATGGGATTAGAATAGCGAAGAATACGGGAGCGAGAATGTACTCTGGTGTCGACCGTAGCGGCAGATAGCGTCGTATTAGCAGTATTGTAAAGAGACAACAGGATGCGAAAAGCACCGCAGGGAGTGCTGCCGACATGACGGGGCCAACAGTGGTTGATGTATTATATTATGCAGATGGTGGGGTTACTTAAGGGTATATAGTGTCGATGTGCACAGGGTACGATATTGGATGACATAGCTATGCCAATGCCAAGCCCCAACAGCTTTTTTTTTTTTTTTTGAGTCCAATGTCGATTTAAGCACCCACATAAAAATAAATCGGTCTGGGCACGAGAACATGTCTGCCCCTTGGGGACTTATGTACCTAGGTACGGTACCAGTACTTACCTACAGTACCTACCTACAGTACCTACTGTATGTACACGACTTGTCTCTACCTTCGCTCATCTCATCCTCCGCCCCATAGCCTAAGGCTCCCTTATAGACTTAAAAAAAAAAAAAAAACTCATCTATCCCTCTCGCTGTGCTACACCACAACTCCCCCCGCCCGAAAAAAAGCAAAAATGTACGTGCTCCACCTTGCCTGATCTATTAGCAGCTTAGGTCGCTCATAGGTAGCCCACCGTTTCATTGCTTCCCCCCTGCCACACGCAAGAGATCAAACTAAGCCAAACACGAACTCTTCTTGTTCACCGCACGAATTCATCTCCTAATTCTGTTGTTCCTCTGTTGAGAGGGCGTTTTGTTTGCCATTTTCGCTGCTTCTGGCTTGAAGCCGCCAGCTCTGGTGAACGAAAAGCTAACATCTGAATACGGATAACCACATCAGCATAATCACACGGCGACAAAACGAAGTAACATTGACCTTTCAGCACCCCCACGTTCGTTATTTCTCAATCCAGTGGTAAATTCAAGCCAACAGATTTTATATACCCATCCTCGACAGCAGCAACACCAACGGCAATGTCTTCAGTGCAGCGAAATAGGCTACCGACCCTCTTCGAGGTGCTCAGCCGCCGCACTCTCCCACCTGTCGACCTTTTCACCTTCTACATCTACATGCGCGATCAGCAGCGTTCGGTAGACTACCTCGATTTCTGGTACCTATACATCGCCCTCCATCTGACAAGTGATCTAGCTGACCTCCCCTCCCCCACCATGTAGGCTGGATGTTGCTCAACATATGTCTCTATGCCGACACTATGTTCGCGAACTTCGCCGGTCCGTCTTGATCTCCACTCCCGACCTCAGCAGAGAAGCTGTCGGCAGCCACCGTTCGTCAGCTCTCCTCGATGACAGCATACCAGGCCCCAGTAACCGCCGTGACGGCTCACTCGAAGACCGCACCAATGACCAACGCCTATCTGCCTTCCTCCGAGCCGACTCACTTAATTTCGATCAATTCATCGAACAAGGCAATAAAGAAGACACCCAGCGGGGACGCCCCTCAGGCTCTCTCCCGCGTGGTAGCAACGACCCCTCCAGTTCCGCGTTCCTCTCAACTCCCGATCCAATGCCCGATCAATCCTCCCCATCACACACAATCGCTCGTGCAGATATTCGCTCCTCTGCCGAGAAGATTCTATATACATACCTGCTCGCTGACTCCGAGCGGGAAATCGTTCTTCCAGAGCCCATCCTCAGGGCGATTGCAAATGCGATTGAAGTTGACGGAAGGGACGATCCAGAGGTGTTTGACGAAGCTAAGGACTACGTCTTTCAGGCTATGGAGAGGGATGCGTTCCCTGGATTCCTCAGGAACAAGGCTTTAGGAAACCTAATTCCAGCTAGTAGTATGGTTAGGTTGATTGTGGGCCTCTTGGGGATGTTCGCGGGATTTTGGGCGGGGTTCTGTATGATCTTCTTGGATTTGGAGCCGAAGATCAATAGGCTTTGGGTATGTCTTCACTCTCGCTGGCTTTTTGCAGTATTCGGAAATTTAGGTGCTAATCACATGTTCAGCTCATTCTCCCATTCACCATCGGCATCTACATGCTCATGGCACACCAATACTCTCTTGACCCGGTCATGGCACTCGTTGGTATCAGTGAGTACGAGTTCGGCAAATTTATGCGAATCAAGGAGCCGTATGTGAGGGTGTTGTTGAGTCAGAGGTCTATTTGGATCTTGATACTGTGCATGATAACTGTGGCATGCTTGACTGTTTTATTCGCATTGGTCCCAGGGAAGAGGCTGTAGGTGGCGCGAAGTAGAAAGTGATGTTTGAATTATTATGACTGTGGTCGGGGATGGTGCATAAGCAAGAAGAGGAGTGGGCGGATAATGGGGTAATGGGCATTCCACTATGCCGATTCCTCGAAAGGTTCGATGCTTTTGTTTTCTTTTAGAGATTTGGGCATATACCATTTTGGGCGCGAAAGTTTCTCTAGTTGCTTGAATTTATTATGTGGAGCGGTTCGCTGTTTGCTGTTTGCTAGATAATTGTCTGATTTGCAGTGTCAGCCTGGTACCATGCACCCCTCTCCATTTCCTTCACCCTTCCATTCCCACTTTTGTCTTCCTCTACTCTTCCCTTTGCATTTCCTTTCTCTCCTTTCCCCCCCTTTCCTTTTTTTTCTCTTGATATTTCAGTAGGGCTTGCTTCATGAGCACACAGGTGGTGGGTGTAATTGGAATTACTACCGGGGAATGTCTCTCCCCATTTTTTCCTCTCCGTCTCTCGTTTGTTTCTTACGTGTGCCTGGCTTTGGTTGTTATTGTTATTGAGCTTAATGTAGGATCATGAAGTGGATTGGGGGGTGTGGTGGGTGGTAGGCTGTACTTGTATATTACCTAGTTAGTAGTTAAGTAGGTGTGCGAGGGGCATTGACTTTGGCTTTATGCCTACGTACATTGCGTTACCGTACTCTCATTTATACAAGATGTGACACATGAAATAATGAGTTGTACAGTGCACTGGTTCAGGGTAATCGCAAAATTACTTTCGAGCCTGGCTTACTAGGAAGCTACACGAATCCCATGAAAGCATGACTAGGTATAAGATGCAGTTCATGAATTTATGGGATGGAAGTTGCACCGTATTATCACTTTTTCAGAATGAAAGAAGGCTTATGAAACTCTTGCCTCATACAAACAAAGAAACAAAGAAACTTGTCATATTGTTGTCTCGAAACCACTCGTGACCACGTATGCCATATTTTCTTAAGACTAGTGGATCTTTACAAAATTTTGAGAGGAAAACTCTACAGCTGGAAATCTGTGAAAGTATACCTCAAAAAACGAAATATTCATTTATTACTCAAAAAATAGATGTACAAGTGAACTAGGCCCAAGCACAGAGATATCCTACATGCACGGAAAAAGCACAGCTATTAACGTCATGCGTGCTGCAATTGCCTAAGTAGCCTGGTGGTGGAGGTCCTATAAAGCAAGGCCCAATAAAATTCTAAATAATGCAGTGCAGCGGCGGGATTTCAGTCCAAGCAGATATAGATTCATTCGCTCTCATTTTCCACCAGTGTAGGTAGCTGAGGGCTATCTAAATTCCCACAGGCTCCGCCCAATTATTCTGCACCACAGCTGGCACGGGAGCGACAGGTGGTGGCCGTGCTGAGAATAATCTTCTCCAGAACTCTGGTGGGTCAAGTGGCCTTGAACCGCCATTTATCCGTGGGTAGACATCAGAGAAGAAATAGTACACTATTGAACGTATTTCCATATTAGTGTCTCTTTTTTGATGTCCTCTCCTGCAATAGAGTTCAAAACTCACCATGGCCTACTACTATTCCCAGTAAATCTTCTTTCGGCAATGTATTATGCAGAAGCACACTGAAGCCGAGCAATACCCATGGCAAATATGGGGCGTTGAAGACGAATAACCCCAAGAAGCTTAGCCGCACTCCCGGATTCCTTCTTGCCCAGATATAGACCAGCGAAAAGCTCAACGGAGATCCCAAGAATGGCATACCAGTGAGTGGGGAGAGAGTAATGAGGGTGACGGCGGAGTATAAGAGTAACCAGGCAAAGTCTGCCGTACGGCCCTGGTAGTGGGATTCTTCAAGCATGCGGGAGTATCGTGCCATGAAGAATATGTGAAACATAAAATCGAGGGAAAGGGGTCCGAAGTAGAGAAAGGTGGTGATGAGCCGCCAGTACTGACGGAATAGTTAGTTAGTGGTTATCTTCCACGAGCGAGGGATATGGGGATGGCGAAATTGTGGTTGAAGTTGTCATTTCCTACCTGTTGTTTGCCCCATACTGTCTGAAAGCTGAGGAAGAGCTGAAATGGGTTGACAAGGTTACATTGACACAGGACAGAAGTCGCAACGACTGCAGTTGTCCACCACCGAGTCACGACGGGAACGTCAAAGAACCACTGTTCTAGAGGTGCAGCCATGTATAATATTGGCCTGATGAACAGGCTATGTAGTGGATGCAGGTAAAGTATGGAACAGTTGTTGAGATTCGAGGATCAGCGGCACTGGGCTGTATCGCGGTTCCTTCTACCGGCGGTTTCTTTTTTTTGTATGTAACTTCTCAATAAAATAGTTTGGATTCGAACGCTCGTGTGTAGTATAAAGAGTGGCACATAAACTGGGATGTAAGGGTGTATGAGTTAAGCTTAGTCTGGCGGACGCATAAGCTAAGGTACCGACCTCAAGCTTAGGGCCATGTGGCTTTAACGTTTTGAGTAAGGACCACGAGGTAGGTAGATTCACGTCATGGTTCAGTGCAACCGGACCTTTTTCTCTTTCTTTTTTTTTTCTTTTTTTTTTTTCTCTGCCAAATCTGTCGCCCACGGGATAACGAGAAGCAACCTACCTAACTACATAGCCTCGGCACCAGATCGTAGAGGAACCCCGCTACATACACAACTGTACATACGTTGCACTACCCCTCGTAGTGTACTGAAGTATCTCGCGCCAAGCATCGGCTCTCCCCACGAACTGAGCTAAAGCACCTCACCCGGCCCTCCTGTGAAGAAGCTGCCCTCAAATATGCCTACCAGAGCTGTTGATTGCAGCATTTATCCAATCCCAAGCAGAGACGTCTCGACGAATTGCTCCCGGAGCAGAATCTAACTAGGCCAGTGACTCATTGCAACCCATATATTTGTAAGCTCAATTGTCCTGCATAACCAGCTCCGCTCGCTAATAGAGTGGGGAGTAACTTCTAGCTTCAATTCCTCGGCCCCACCATTCTCCATCCCCACATCTCTACGAACAGAATGACTTCGCGAGAGCAAGTTTCATACTTCGGAGCTGGCCCTGCACGCCTCCCAACCGCCGTCCTCGCCAACGCCTCTGCAGCCCTCCTGAACTATAATAACACTGGCCTTAGCATAGCCGAACAATCCCACCGTTCTGCCCTTTCCAGCAGCATCCTCACCCACGCTACCCAATGCTTCAAGGAGCTTCTCAATGTCCCCAATGATGACACCTACACCGTGATTTTTATGCAAGGAGGTGGTACTACACAGTTCAGCTCTGTAGTATACAACCTGGTTGGCTATTGGGTTGAAAAGAGACTAAGGAAGTATGGGGGGGATTTGGAGAGGGTTCGAGCAGACCTGAAGCACATGAAATGCGAGTATCTGCTCACTGGAGGATGGAGTTTGAAGGCTAGCCAAGAGGCGGCAAGACTATTGGGTGATGAACATGTGTCCATTGTAACTGATGCAAAAAAGGCTAATGGGGGGAACTGGGGAGTCATACCGGAGGAAAAGGACTGGAGCTTGGTGGAGAAGAAGTACTCTGCTTTTACCTACTTCTGTGACAATGAGACTGTCGATGGTGTCGAGTTCCCGGCGTTCCCCAAGGCCCTGGAAACATCGGAAGGAGAGGAAGATGAAAGACTTGTGATTGGAGATATGTCGTCCAACATCCTCTCCCGTCCAGTTGACGTCAAGAAATATACAGTTATATTTGTAAGTTTTCAGTGTTGTTTTATTTACTCGCTCCTAGCATAGCTAACCCCTGTCATAGGCTGGTGCCCAAAAAAACATTGGCACAACCGGAATCACCATCGTCCTTATCCGCAAATCCATCCTGGGCTGCCAGCCTACCCCTGCCACCCTACGTGCTCTTAACCTCCCTATCCCTCCTATCATGATGCACTACCCAACACTCGCCTCCAACTCCTCCCTCTACAATACCCTCCCCATTTTCGATGTCTACATCGCCGGCGAGGTTATGTCCCAGCTCTTGGCTTCCGGTGGTATAGCCGCGATTGCCGCCGCTGCTGAGCGTAAGTCCTCCTCTATCTACGAGGTCATTGACATGAACCCCATTGTCTTCACACCAGTCATCACCGATACCAAGGTTCGTTCTCGGATGAACGTGTGCTTCCGCCTTGTCAAGAGCAAGGACGGTAGGGATCTGGAGAAACAGTTCTTTGAGGAGGCAGAGAAGAAGGGCTTATTGGGGATTAAAGGTCACAGGAGTGTTGGAGGGGGAAGGATCAGCTGTTACAACGCTGTGGGGGAAGAGGAGGTAGCCAAATTGGTGGCTTTCATGAAGGAATTTGCGACCAGGCAGGGACACACATATTTGACCCTGAATTGAAGAGAGGGCGCACTTAATGACTAGAGGTTGTGTAGGAGTCAATGACCACCTTCTGCAAAGGGGTGAGACTAGAATCATTGGAGCGGTGAAGGATACCTAGCTGTGATAGTTATGAAGATTTATATATGGTGTTTCAACACGGTGGGGAGGATACTTGCAATTAAGGTTTTTTGGTATTATTGTTGGTGCTAGTATTTACGGTTTGTATGAAACGACAGAAATCCTACTTCTCAACTAGACATCAAGCGTGAATCATTTATCTATCAACTATTTGTGTACGGTAATGAGAAGCGTATTTCCAAATGTTCAGATGAAGTTCCATTTGGCACTCACACGTGTGCCTTCATTTTCAGTTTGTCAATATGAACGATATAGGCCCCTTGATTCCCTTTCGTGTTCTAATCAGCCGGGCAATTCTTTATTGGGACACACGCCGATATATGAGTCCAGATAATTAGAGCATAGAAGGATACTTACAGAAACTTACACTATTCTGTGCTCGTGATTGTTACCACCAGTAATGGTAAAGCATTACCCTGAACTGAGAGTAACTTGATAGTATAGGACTTGGATTCACTTTACCGTCCAAAGTTAGGCTTTCACGGCTAGACTAGGTTTTCATGGTTCCCCTCCGCTGGCAGCCACCTGAAGTTCTGCCCTCTAGCCTAACCAAGCTGTTTTCAGCCATGACTTTTTTACTCTATATAAGCGCTTTGCTGGTACTATGATCATGCTGAGACTGTATCTCTGTGGCAAAAAAAAGAAATCATATCAACTATGTACATTTTATCTTGAATATGCTGTGAATGCACACCGTGAAAAATTCAATAAATAACGGGTTACCCGGCTTAGCTAAGGGGAGGCTATAAATCAAATTGTTTCTTCCGATTGCGGTGTTGGTAGCATGGAAGTCAGTACATTCGAATACTTGATTGCCTGTCACAGTGTTACCCTGAAACCATATCCGCACTCTATATAAACCCTCCTCTCGACGAAACCCCCTCACAGTGAGTGCAATAGAAAAGCATATACTGTTCCGACTCACGCTTTCCATACGCTCGATTGTACCCCAATGGGTGTTTAGAATCTGCAGTGTAAGTATCTTTATGTTTTACCTGAATTTGCATATAATATAGAGGAAAACATGACCTACATGGAGTTTGGCTCTCTCTGAGTCTTACAGAAGTATGTTAAGCCAAATAGCAGCGGCCTGGGTTCGTTTGGTATGCCAATTTATGAAGTAGCCTATATTCACTATCCCTTGCCAGCACAAGTCATGCATCTGAGATCTGGGGTATGGTCTAGATATGTAGTTTCACAGGCCTGAGATTGAATATCTACACGGGGACATGGGAAAGAGATTTCTAGCTTATACGAAGCTTGTTTCAATATAAATTTCAGTCCAGCATGTAAAATATCCTCAACCAGCTATTTGGTATGGCAGCCAGGGGGCTCCAGCCAAGAAGGGACTTGCACAAAACCCCAGGGTACTGTCGACCACCCAGCAGGTAGTGCACAACTTGATACACATGTCGCCAGAACAATTTATTGCTGTATCGAGTATATAAAATCGGACCATTCCACAACGGTACTAGTACTTCTCTATCCCTTAGACCGGTGAGACAGAGCCTACCGTGCATCAATGCTATTGTTCCTATTGTTACGAACAATAGGATATACCTTGTAAAGTTGTATGTATGCA
>Ga0307514_10002619_pt1 | contig 18390 bp, 12 predicted proteins | sample 16_EM_MG_FD_203088 | JGI IMG/M metagenome (GOLD analysis project Ga0307514, IMG submission 203088) | Populus trichocarpa ectomycorrhiza microbial communities from riparian zone in the Pacific Northwest, United States - 16_EM | ecosystem: Host-associated > Plants > Roots > Unclassified | place... | reverse complement strand
AAAAAAGTTCATAGATTCCATTGTAACAGGTTTTGCATATCATAAAAGGAAACGTAAAGAAACTGGACAGGTAGACAAGAGGAAATAGAATATAAATCTAAAATGTAATATAGAAATTACTAAGCACGGTACCCTATGAAAGATCTTTTGCAACAGAACAAACATCGTCCACTATAAAGGACAGATCCTCTTAAAATCTTAATATGCTAGCCCCTTTACAGTTGTCTCTTAAGATGCAAAAGCAATATAAATCCAATGACAAATGACAATTTAGGATAGCCAATGGCCATTATAATATGTCAAAGATAGATAAGGGCACTGATAAAAAAATAAGGTGCAAACTGTACAGAAATGTGAAATGAACATAAACATGCTTAAGAGATAGAAAAATCTTAAAAGCAGAAAATGCATAACCCTACAAAAATACACTACTCAAATTATTTTAAAATTTTGACCTACGTTATGATAATTCAACAATAGCATTACCATTGGCCTTGGAGCCAAATGGCAACTGGGATCAGGTATAAACAAGGGGATGCCAATTCAACCCCCTCCACACTACTGCTGATAAAAAAATGAAAAAAAAAAGAAATATAATTGCATCATGCACCACATTTTTTTTTTCAGAATTACTGTACCACATAGTCTCCACTTTTAAGTGTATAATCGAAATCTTCTGCCAAAGATGAAGGAAAACTCAAAGATTCTCCACCAGAAGCATGCACGTCATGAAGAGGCATTTTTTTATGGACAAAACGATAAATGAATCGGTTGTCTTTGAGAGATTTCTGATATGGAACTCGATCTGAAGTATCAAGAACAACAGAAGAAAGGCAACTAGTGGAACGATCACTCTTCAAACTATGTGGACGCCATATTCTGTTTTTTACAAGCTGCAACAGTTGACAAAGGAAAAGGGTACATCATTTTACTAGAACTAAATTTATGGGGTTTACTACCTGTATTTCTTAAAAAGTGATTTCACCTGTGTCTCTTTAGCCTCTAAGTCAATCAACTGATCCCAGCGTCGAAGGAAAACATAATGAGCAGTTGTCAGATGATGAACATGTGAATCAAACAGATCACCTAGTCCACTACTCTCTTTGCTTCCACCATGCACCTGCAGCATTTGAGACGATTAAAGATGAGATTTTCTTACCAACTACACAAAACAATTTGCATTCCTTAAGCTCAAGGATCAAAACATTACCTTATGATAGATTGTACAAACATCAAGATGGCGGCAACTTCTGCACATATTTAGGCTCTGAAATGGAAACATTTATGAAATTAAATAGAATTTTCCACAAACATGTCATTCTAATAGTTCAATAGCAGTCATACCTGTAGCATTGGAGGCAATTGTTGAGTTCTTGATGCCTTAAGGATGTCATTTGCAAGCTCATTTCGACGCATGATTAGCCCAACCACATCAGACCTTTGAACCGTGATTCCCTTCATAAAATTAGGACACAAACACTAAATCATCTTAAAATATGCAGAGTAATAGTTCTCAAAGATGTAGGCGAATCATCTTCAAATATGCAGAGAACTAGTTGGCAGGGAAGTATGTGATTATACCCGTGTCTGATCTGATTGGAGGTAATACAGAAGACCAGAATCAATATGTTTCAGATACCTGGAAACATGACAAGTAAAAGGAAAATAAAGAATGATCCCTCAATTGTTCACCAAATTAGATGCCTACACCACCACCACTCTTTATTCCAAGAAAAAGGGTACAATACAGGCATACACACCTCTCAGACATGAGAAGAGTGTACAAAATCACTTGGGCTACATGTTCCATGGATGACTGCAAAGAAGACATTTATAAGTCGAGGAAAAAACATCAGAAATAGAATTCTTTGCAAGGTTTATCAAATAATTTAAGAATCCTTAGCACATACTTTTCAGCAAAGACCATAACTTGCCTGCCCATTGGAAACTTTCCCAGTTTTAAACTCTAGAGGCACAATCTTCTCATCTGCTTTATTTCTGCCTGACTCTACTTTAACGCGGACAGAAGCATCAATCATTCCTTTCAACCCATATTTTGGGGCCCATGCCATCTCCTCGATATCAATCACCTGCATTTAACATGGATCATTATTACAAACTTGTCGGGTATTGTTACAGCACAGCACTAACAAATTCAAAGCTAATGCCACAGTTTTATGACAGGTAAGTGAAAAATAAACTTAGATATACTTCAGTAACAACAAAACAACTGCCAGTTGTGGGCAAATCCTGAATCAAGGCAGACTACACAGGTACAGAAAATATTTTTTACACATGAGGACCTTTTTCATGGTCCATGTAAGCATAAATATGAAAGACTAAATATACCTATGTACAAATATTTGTGCAGTAAGTAGCAGTGAAGCCAATTGGCATGGGATAGTAAGCAATTTAAACAAGAATAAGCGAAATGCTAACCTCAGATATACTTAGCTTTTTCAATCCATTGTCAGGACCAAAATCAATAATGGGGGCTTTTGAATCCTGCATACAACTTATGAATCATCAGCCTTGAGAATAGATGGTCTGCATAATTTCTTATGACAGGGACACAAACTCAAGTTTGTGCATCATAGAGATTGTTTTCATTGTCTGACAGGAAGACAAGGTCCCTGTGGCACTAAGATAGTAGGAGAGAGATGATATTTGATGAATGCATATAGTACTTCATGTGGGAGGTGAAAGAAACTACTTTATTGAGTTAAAAAATAACATGGTTACAATCAAAGGATGCAGAGTAGAAAAGATATGTCAAATCAATTTTGAAAAACTTTTTTATAATTAATGAGAATGACAATTTCTGATGCCATGAAGAGATTTCTTGATACTAGAGAAATCAGAATTTCTTATATGTTGCATCCAAATAATCTCTTTGTCATGAACTACTGATTTTAACTGTCTTTCAGATTTCAGAGAAGAAAAACAATTAAAAATCAGTAGTTCATAATAAATAGAAATAGATCCAATACAACCTATAAGAAATTCAAAGCTGATAAATATCAAGATTAACATTGCAAAAGGACAAGTTCAAGCAAGGATTCCCCAGCTAAACAGATGGAACCAAAATGACAACAATGCTACAATGATACAATAAATCAAATAAAGCATACCTGTGAATCTTTGAACAGGTTGATCCAATTTATTAGTTTAGGAATTGCCTCAACCAAAGTATTGAAGATATCATTTTCATTTACTGCAAAATTCCAGATAATGATCAGCAAGGTTCAACCTTCATATTAAAATGACAAAAATAAGACAATACTAGCATGATAAGGCACACTGAACTATAATAAGAGCATTTGACTTGACAAGTTCAACAACTTGGTGAACCTAGATGATGCTGCCAGGGTGAGTTTTTTTTTAAGAAAAAAAACTTAGTAAATTGGCATTAATATAAATACCCACCTCCACATGCATGCAGGCTTTCAATATTTTTCTGGAGTACTATTCTAGCATATTCCTCCAAAAAGTTTATGGTAGGATTATCTTGCATGAGTCCAGCCTGGAAAAGGAAATAGATATCACACATCATGAAGATGTATCACATAGAAGCTCGTTCAGGAATACAAGTAAACCTGGAATAAAAAAATTCCAGCAATTATAAGGGAAATGTTATAACATGAAACCTGAAAAATTTGGTGCAGCAAGGTACCAATTAATGCAGCAGTTGAATGCTCACTGGATTTTAGTCTCTCATCTAAAACAGTTCGACGTGGACAACTGAAACTAGCAGCAACCTGAAAGTGTTCTTATCCATTAGGAAAAAATTATCATAAAATAACAGAAGAAACATAAGCAACAGACATCTCTGCAAATATTGCAGCTAATTTACCATTAGAGGAAAGTTCAATAGAACATCAATAAAAATATGTATTTTTAAATTCTAACACAAAGGCGATGAATTACCCGAGTTCCAGAGACTAGAATGTCAGGATGAACAATTAAGAGATTATTGTCACGATCCACGTCACACTTTCCTTGGTCATCAAATTCACCAATCACATTTACAGTATCTCCAGGTGCAATGACACTATAGAACCTAAAATATATTCAAGCAACACTTAGCATATTTGTAGTGCAATCAACAAACCAATACAACAAGCAGTTAGAATTCAAATCCCAATTTAACCACCATGATATCAAAAGCAGCAAAAAGCCAGAAAAAGCCAGCCCCAAAAAGATTTCGAAAGATGAAGATATCGTGTTCTTTTTCTTCTCTTATTTTCTTTTCCTTTTTTTTTGGTGGTGGAAGATATCATGTTCTTAGGACAGCATTAACAAACCACTAACACTAATTCATGCTAAATAGAATCTGAAATAAAAGAGAACTTTGTATTCATTAATTTTGATATCCAAACTCAAGTCCCAAACTATTATGCAATCTCCCATTTAGGTTTAGTTGATTTCGGTTGTACATTTTACTAATTTAATCCATTAGCATCCAAGCAATCACATGGAAAACCTCAGATATAACCATTAACAAGGTTGGCATGGAAGATAAGTTTTAGGCTTGCTCTTGTTGAGTATGATTTGACAATGGTTATCTTGCATATAAAACACAGCATCAATAAGGTTCATCCCAACTACAATTTAGTCAACATTTGTAAGGAGTTACTAAATTGCACTAGGCTCAGTAGTGTTTGGCACTCTTGAGATCAGCTAAGAAGACAACTGCAGTCATGATTTGGGCGTTGTTTACATTTTTTTTATTAGCTTGTGATGGTTCTGGAGAAGAGGACCTTAGGTCTCCATAGCCCCGAGAAACAAACAGAGAAAAAAACTTACCACTCTTCCCACAAATAGACAGTTCGCTCTTCTCCACTTTGCTCATTCAACAATCGAAGAACCTGAAAGGAAATTGATACTTTATCAGGTCTTTGGAAGCAGTGGAGTAATTTTGACTAGAGCTTACAAAGAAACCTTATAAGGGCATTGAGCACCAGATGAATCCGCGGGCCTGTGCTTCTCAGATACCTAACACCGAGATGCATGAGAAGGTATCATCTAGAAGTATTCGGTATTTTCCAAATAAGGGATATAAAATGAGGATGCATGTGGAGCAATAAGCAAAGAGTACCTCCAATACAAGAAAATTATAATTTGACAATGGCACAGCAACACTTTCTGGTGGATCTATTGCTGCTTCTTTTACTAGAGATCCAGCATTGCAGGGCATGTCATAACCATTTCCATCTTGAGTTTTAGATGAATTGACAGTACTAGGTTCTGAATCTTCAACAGAAATTGCATCTTCTACTTGATCCAAAAGCTCAAGCAATGCCTGAGAGGATAAAAAAATACAGATAGGCATATGATCAGTACTGGACTATGTGAACCAGAGCTACTTCAAACTACTAGAATAGAATGGCTCAGTGAATGGAAATAAAAAAAAAAAAATTATAATCCTAGGCAAAACCTTTTTGTGTTGCCTTTGATCCAGTTGATCTGATGCTCCATTGCATTCAGCAACATTAGAAAGCTGCACTTACAAACAAACCAGAAATAACAAAATCACACACCATACATTTAATGAGTGAAGCCTAAAACAACAAAGAAAGAAAGCAACTTTCATATGTCGTTCAATGTTATCATAGAATCCATTAAAAAAACATGAAGAATTCTGTACTTAATAAACAGTCAAAATATGAGACATTATAGTTACCTTTTCGTGACAATACGAAAGGGACGGCGGAGTTCTGAAAGGACTTTGTCGACCAGCAAGCGAGCAATTAACATCAGTCAAATTTACATCCTGACGTGGGTTTATTCTTTTCAATCCAACTCTACTAGCAGGCACCAAAGATCTGTCAGCACCCTTCCATTGAGGTGAAGGAACCTGCTTATCAACCTTGCCAGCAGTACCAGATGAAATCTGCCCAATTCATTGCTATCATCAAAACAGATGCACACAGGAAATTTAACAATTTAGCAGAAGTTAATGGATTGGAATTGAAAAGCATACCTCGTCATTTAAAGAGGAACAAGGACGAATGCTGAAAGAATTAAGCTTTGAAGTTTCAGCTAAGAGTTGAATGAGTTGGGGCATTTGCTTGGAGACAGCTTGGAGTCTTTCACTAACCGGAGATATCTTCCATGTGACCTCATCGCCACCATCATCCTGGCTCTGCTTTATCAACTGTTTCCACAATAAATTAAAATAAATCGCCTAATTGAATAATAGGTAATTAATTAATTAAAAGAAAACGGAGAAAAATAAATAGTACCATTCCAGGAGAGAACTTGAAGCGTTGGAGAGACACCGACTTGGTGATTTCAGGTGAGACATCCATCACGTTATCGTCGGCATCGAGGTGGTGAGAATCGGAGGGTGGCCCAAATTTAGGGTTTAGAGAATTAGGGGAAATTGTAGGGTTTTGAGAGAGGGTTTGGGGAATTGGAGGAGTGGGTGGAGGTTGGGGATTTTGAGAGAGGGAAAGTGCGTTTTGTGTGTGGAGATTGAAGAAATGTTGGATTCCAAACTTGGAAGGTTGCTGCTGCTGCTGCTGTGAGTTTTGATGGTTTTTCTTCGCTGATGAGGTTGAAGAAGAAGACGACTTGGATTTCTTCTTTGGAGGCATTTCCTTCTTCCAATTCGCAGCTCCGAAGGAAATGCAGCAAAGTCGATTTGGGATTGAGGTTTAGTTCAGTTACTACTGATTTGGGGCTCCGCGATTTCCCGCCCAGACTCAAAGGCGGCTATTTTTCATTGATCACTCTTGCTTTTTTTTCTCCTCATTCCATCCGACACCGTTTGGCCCAACCAGCCTTCAATACAACTGGTGATATTTATTGTTTATAAAATAATTAACAAAACGTAACCATTAACAAATTATTATTACTAATAGATTAACAAAAAAAAAAAACATGAGTTTTTGCTTGTGTTCATTGTTGCAAAATACGCTTTGGTCTATATAGTTTTCGTTCTTTGCATTACCTGGTCCTTGTAATTTTAGTTTACCTTTCCAATATAAAAATTTGTTTTTCTAATGTTTCACTCCCTTGATGTTGTATTAAAATTTAATTTGGTCCTTAAAGCTTTTGAAAAATTTTAATTTAGTCTCTAAAGTTCTTTACTTTTACATTTTTTGTCCCTATAGTTTTAGATGTTAATGTTTGAGTCCTTGAACGTAGCAAACAGTGTGATCTATTCCTTGAAAATTTTGCAAATATTCAATTTGATCTCTAAATATTTTTTTTATTTTTTTATTTTTTTGTCATTTCTATTTAGTTTTAGATGTTTAAGTTAAATTTTATTTTCCACATTTAATTCCTTAAATATTAAGAAATATAGAGAAATTCCCCAAAATAATAAAGAATAATAAAGAATGAGAAACATTAGGGTAAATTTCATTCAAGCCACAATAAAGATATATATTTTCATTAAAAAAACAAAATGAATAAGAAAAAGGGATTTTTAACTAAAGAAATTTTTTTTCATGAATTTAAATTATTAGAATTCATGCGAATATTTATTTAAATCATCTTAAGTTTTTATTTAAAATTTCATGTTGTTAATAAAAATATATATATGTTTTGTCAAAATAGGAAAAAATGCATAAATAAAAAATGAGAATTTTGACTAAAGAAAATTTTTTTTCTCCATTATTTAAATCCTCCAAATCCTTTTGAATATTTATTTAAATTTTCATAGAATTAAATAAAAATTAGCTTTGAAAATAAAAATAGCCTTTAATTTTTTCTCTATTCCAGATTTAATTGCACCAATGTTATTTATAACCTGTACTTATAAAATATTTACAAGTTCATTTATCATTTATTTTTTATTATTTTTCAATTTAATCTTTAATTAACTAATGTGAACCTTAGCGAAATTAAATGAAATTCGCAAATCCAAGATCTACCTAATCCAAGTTTGCTGAAAATAGAATGAGCTTATCACAATGGATGACCTGCTCCAAGGCAACAAGATTATAAATCAACTCAATCACAATGCCTACACCTGCAGACGAGCAAAATGAGTATAAATTCACAACAAAGATTGGTCAATTTTTTGAAGAGTTGAAAGTTCAATCAAGAACTAAGATTGACAACCAAAGGTCAGCAAAAATCAGAATATTATTAACCAGAAAAAAGTGTGCTGAAAATTATTCTCAAGAGTATTTATATCCCAAGCCAAAAACTCTAGTTTCCCTAATGGGTCACATATAAACCCAATTTAAATAATAATCAACCCAAGCTAAAACTAGCTCAAACTAATCAAAATAAATAAAATAAATAAGTCTGAAACCCAAACAAGTGTTTCCTCACAAAATAAAAAAAGTTTAATAGCCCAACTAATTTAATAAGACAAGTTCAGTTATTTCTGCATTCTGTCTGACAACAACAAAGCCCAACTTCAAACGGATGGTTCTTTCTCGTCTTAAAGAATTATAAGGTGTACTATATACCGTTGGAAAGGTATGGAAGTCTAGTTTTCAACCCAACTGGAATAACCTCAAATTTCGACATGTAGATCTAATTATGATATAAAAAAAGGTAGCGAAAGGTCAAACTGATCGAATCTAGTTTTCTTCTCTCAACCATTGTGTAATGGTCTTGGTTCTACCAACAAGCCCCTCTTGAACATGAATAAGATTAATCACAGCTTGCTCCTTATTATTTAATATCCTCTTAAAGTTCATCTTTGCCCATGTATCTTGAAGAAGTCCATTGAAAGCCTCTTTGAATCTCTTAGCTCTAAGCCTTGTAACTGGACCAACCGGAACCTCTAATGAATCCTTTGGTACTTGAATCACATCATTAACTTTCATCACTCTTTTATAAATTATTAGTTCATATATTATTTATTTATTATATTAAGCACGCATCATCTTTCCATTCCTTAATTAACAAAATTCATGATACTATAAAAACATGTCCATAACATTGATATTGTCTTCTCTTACATTATAAATTAACTTGTAATCTTGCCCACAACATAATACGAGCACAATAACTACTACTAGTAATTTAACAAAAAAACTAAAAGGTATGAATGAGTAAAACACTATAGTAGTCCACAATGTTTTCTCACCCTTTTTTTTAACAATAATTGAAATTGAAAACAACCCAACAACGCTGTATAAAATCCTGGCACACCACGCCTTTTTTTGTTTTTTCCCTTTGAAATTTCCTTGGTGAATACATTTCAAAGTTGTATTTAGGGTCATATCCTATAAACATAGCATACCCTTGGTTATATTATTATAAAATATGAGTATATCTATGCAGTCTCTTATAATACTCTTTATGACTTCCTTTCATAAACTCTTTAGCCTTAATTTTAGCTCTTCATAGTTGTATTGGTGTGCTTAATCCTAAAATCATCATTCAATATTGTATAAGTGCTTCATTGGATATGTTTAGGTACACAATAATAATTATAAGCAACTTTTTAGCTATCCAAGTAGAATTAATTACTTTTGTAACAACCCGAAGTTTCATATCAACTCATAATCGAATTTGGTGTTATATATATATATATATATATATATATATATGTCACTGATGATTCTCACAACGGTATCCAGGGGTTTATCATAACAGAATTCATCTCTTAGTATAATATAATACTCATGTAATTTCACAATACAATAACCTCATAAAAAAGAATATCATATACATACATTCATAACATCGTGTTTACACATTCATACATTCACATCTGTGTTCCATTACAATTATCGATATAAGTCATTTTAGAAGTGCTGAATGGCAACTAATACATTCGTCCTTCCAAATACATAACACCTAAAACATGCTATTACATAGTTCCTTTCTAAATATGTGTGTTGTAACCCAATTTTGGCCCTTTGGCTTTTAATTTAATTTTTACAGGGTTTAAAATGAAAAATTAAAAGATTAGAGATTTATTTCGATGAAAAGTGTGATTTGTCAACTTCCGTGAAAATTAAGGACTACAATGTGCTTTTGTCATTCTATCTTTATCTTCAGATAATCCTTATCTTCGAGATAATCCTTGTCTTCAAGATAATGATAGTTATCCGCTTTCAAATTTGATTCTTAATCAAATTCAAAGTTCAAAGAAGAGAATGAGTTTGATTGAAACTTGGTTTCTCACATGCGAAGGGACTCTGACACTATAAATACAGATCTCAGGGTATGAAAAAGGGGAAGGGGAGAGAAACCCTAAAAGAAGAGACTCCAAGAGGAGGCCATTACCAGAAACCCTGAAAGAAAGAAACATAAAAAAGGAAAGGGGCGGCGAACCCTATACTAGCCGCCGCCCCCCTCAACCCCTCTTTTTAAGCCCAGTCTCCCTCGACTTCGTCTCCAGCAGCCGAACGCCTAGGTAAGTTTCCTTCCTTCATTTCTAAAATAATTAACTGGTTACTGTTGCATGCATGCGTGAACCTTTCACTCATGGCTGGGCTAGATCCAGCCCCAAAAATAAAAAAAAAGAGTGGGCCGAGTCTGGGCTTTAGGCCTAGCCGACTCAAATTGTGTTTGCTAAGGGTGTGTTTGGCAAAATACACCCTTATACCTTGTCCATAATTTTTATGCTCATTCTAATTTGATATTTGACCAAACGAACCCCTTTTCGATAACAGAAAATTCCAAAAATATTTGGGGCCTTCGTTGATTTATTTGTGGGCCCCTCGCACTTTGTTTTATTTTTTTTCTTTGTGTTTGTATTTTTTGTACATGTGCTCAATCTGTGGACTATTACTGTTAAATGCAAATATGTCGTGCAATGTTTTTTTTACTTCCATCTAAAAAGGGCAAATAATAATAAAGGATAAACAAGAAAAAAATGACATAGAAAATTTCTTCTTCAAATTCATTTTTTGCGAAAATATTCACTAACGCCAGAGTCAGGAGTATCGTATTTTTTGGATTTGTGCGATATTTACCAACGCCAGAGTTGGAAATATTCGTAGAAATTGTTCACTGACGCTAGAGTCAGGAACATAAAAGGAAGAATAAAAAAAGGGAAAAAAGAGAACACATTCTTAGCAATTTTAGACCAAACCAGCAATGCAGTCTGCCTTAGATAGGACGCTTAAGGGGTGATAACATCTTTCTTTTTGCGTAACCAGTCTCGTACCATAGAATCTATGTTGACCAGCTAGGGTTCCTAGTGACCATAATACTAGGTGGCGACTTCTTGAACAAGACCTTTTCCCCTAAAAGAACAAGATGCCAGATATCTGTTCTTTTTTCCAATTGAGTGATAATTTTTAATTGGTCGCTGCGATGTCCAGGTGTGACAATGTGGACTCGTGGAAAGGACTTTCCTATGCACCTTAATTGTGTGATGTCCCTGTTACAAAAGCAAAATGGATACAAGAGTTAAAAATAATCTAAAACATGACAACAGATAACTAAAAGCATATCGGCGTTACTTCCGTTTATAGTCTAAGTGAGTATAATCCTTTCGTTACCCCTTACATACATAATACAACCTTAATATTTCTTCAACTATAATATCCTTACTCTTACGTCCCAACCTTCCTATAGGTGTGGTAGGGACCAGAGTTAATTCATTTATCGTAGTTATTTTAATGTGTTTTATTTTGGTCATCCTTTGCAACACCACTAATACATTTATCCACCTTATTTCAACCCAGTCATCCATTTGAATGCCGTTAACCATGGCTAATCCTAATATGACCACCCAGCCATCCATCTCGGATGTCATTAGCCGTAACTAGTCACAATATACACTTTGTTATCCATCTCGGATAGTATTAGCCATAACTAATCACAATATACACACTTTGTCATCCATTTTGAATGTCATTAGCCGTAACTAATCACAATATACACACCTGGTCATCTATTCGGATGTCATTGGCTGTAGTTAATCACAATATACACACCCGATCATCCATTTCAGATGTCATTGGTCGTTGTTAATCACAATATACACACTCAGTCATCCATCTCGGATGCAATTAGCCATAGCTAATCACAATATACACACTCGGTCATCCATCTCGGAAGCCATTAGTTGTAGCTAATCACAACTTCCAATCCAGTCACCCATCTCGGATGTCATTAGCCGAAGCTAATCATAATACTCATTCGAATAATCCATAACAATTTAGCATTCCCTATAACTCAATAATAAGTCCTTCATAACACTCATACAAACATTTCATAATAGTTTAACATTCATTATAACACAATAATAGACCCTTCATAATACTCGTTCAAACATTCCATAACAGTTTAGTATTCAATATAACATAATATTATATCCTTCGTAATACTCATACAAACATTCCATGACAGTTTAATATTCACTATAACACAATAATAGATCCTTCATAATACTCGTTCAAACATTCCATAATGGTTAACATTCATTAATATACAATAATAGACTCTTTGCAATACTCATTCAAACATTCTATAATAGTTTAGTATTCACTATAACATAATATTATATCCTTCGTAATACTCATTCAAACATTCCATAACAGTTTTGTAAGGCCCGACCCACTTCCCCTTGTAGAATATTGTCCATTATAGCTCAGCCCAACCCGACTTCCATGCCTTACAGTTTTGTTCCTAGCAGCTCATAGGCCCCAAAACGTGTCCCACAAGATTAGGTATCAATTGCCTTAATATGCCCTGATTCTGGACACTCTTCTCTCGATATTGGATGTTACAATCCCCCCATCTTAAGAACGAGCCGTCCTCAGATCTGATACCATATATAAGGCCCGACCCACTCTCCCTTGCAGAATATTATCTGTTATGGCTCAACCCAACCCGGCTTCCATGCCTTATGATTTTGTTTCTGGTAGCCTACAAGCCCCAAAACGCGTCTTACAAGGTTAGGTACCAATTGCTTTAATATGCCTTAGCTCTGGACACTTTTCTCTCGATGTGGGATGTTATAAGTTCAATATTCACTATAACATAATATTATATCCTTCGTAATACTCATACAATAATAGAGTATTCCATGACAGTTTAGTATTCACTATAACATAATAATAGATCCTTTGTAATGCTCGTTCAAATATTCTATAATGGTTAGCGTTCCTTAATATACAATAATAGACCATTCGTAATACCCATTTAAACATTTCATAATAGTTTAGTATTCACTATAACATAATATTATATCCTTCGTAATACCCATACAACATTCCATGACAATTTAATATTCACTATAACACAATAATAGATCATTCATAATGCTCGTTCAAACATTACATAATGGTTTGGTATTCACTATAGTACGATAATTGATTTTTCATAGTAAATTCATTTCGGGAAATTATCATTATGCTAGAAGGGGGTGGAAGTCACCTACCCGTTCCTCCCATGGGGTGTCCTTGTCTAGTCGAAGGTCCGATCCCGGTCCCACCACCTAACACATCAATGGTCACAAATCAGCACATTTGCATTCCGTAATCACACAACTCATCACCATACATATTTCAAGAATACATATGTTCACATTCAAGTGTACCATATTACACAATCATACAATGAAATAGTTACAAGCATTTAAGTTCATTCTGGTATGGAAGTTTGTCGCACAAAATTGTTAGTGAAAACTGGTTCACTGGTGATGCGAAATTCGCGAACGAAAACTAGTTCATTGGTAACACATAATTCGTCAATGAGAACTGATTTGCTGGTGACACATAATTCATCAATGAGAACTGATTACTAGAGACACTAAATTCATCAATGAAAGTTGATTCGCTGGTGCCATAAAATTCGTCAGCGAAAACTGATTTGTTGGTGTTACATAATTTGTTAGAGAAAATGATTCATGGGAGACATCGAATTCGTCAGCGAAAACTGATTCGCTAGTGATATATAATTTGTTAGTGAAAACTGATTCGCTGGTGATACCGAATTAATCAGCGAAAACTAATTTGCTGGTGACATAGAATTCATCAGTGAAAATTGATTCACTTGTGGCACAGGATTCGTTAGTGAAAACTAAGTCGTTGTCGACTTAGAAATCGTCAATGCAATCCAGTTCTATAGTTGACGCAAGAAATCATCAGCGTACTTAGTCTACTGTTAACTTAGAAATCATTGACAAAAACTACATCGCTGCCGACCCAGAAATCATCAATGCGATCCTGTTTTATGGCTGACGCTGAGGTCGTTAGTGCTCATAAACTACTGCTGATTCAGAAATCATCAACTCAACTCAGTTTTATAGCTGGCACTGAAATCATTAGTGCAAATAGGTTACTGCTGACTCATAAATTGTTGACAAAAACTGAGTCACTGTTGACCTAGAAATCATCAACGCAACCCAGTTCTATAGCTGACGTTGAAATTGTCAGCGCATATAGGCTACTACTGACTCAAAAATCATTGATGAAAATTGAGTCGTTACCAACCAAGAAATTGTCAATGCAACCCAGTTCTACGACTGACACTGGAATCATCAGCGCATATAGGCTACTACTGACTCAGAAATCGTTGACGAAAACTAAGTCGTTTCTGACTCAGAAATCATCAACGCAACCCAGTTCTACAGTTAATGCTGAAATCGTCAGCGCATATAGGCTATTGCCGACTCAGAAATTGTTGGCGAAAACTGAGTCGTTGCCCACTCAGAAATCATCAACGCAATCTATGTCATTGTCGATTCAGAAATCGTCAACGACCATGTAGTCGCTTTTGGTTTTACTCTTTGCCTCAACTAAGCATAAGGTCTACGTTAAGCTTTCCCTATTTATAGCTCACCCCCAACCAAGTTCGAACATATACCAAATTCAATCTCATTCAAATTTTATAACAAGATCATCAACAATGCAAATCAAATCTCCACATGCATATTCTTCTAAAGAATCCCCTAATTATTATCAAATTCTCAATGGTATTATCCAAATTTATTAATATAATTAGTAGCAATTCAACAACATATAACAAGTTCCATTTCAATGCTATTTCATGCCATTTTAAAGATGTTCATCAAGTGAGGTTTCTTCATTCTTCCTCTTCTTGGCCGGAATATAATTGCCTTTTTTCAATCAATCTTTTGCATGCATTTTATCAAGTTTAACATAAACATATTCCCAACAACATGTCATGCTCATACATTTAACCATTTGATTCCTAATTAAACAAGTCCATCTGTCACCCACACAAAAGCAATGCATTTATATGGTGTGATTTCCACTTTAGTTTCAACATGCCTCTAAGGTTTAACAACAATACAATTATGCACATATACCTTCATTTCAACACATTTTCACATACTATCTTCAATCACACATGTAGAAATTAAGTCATTAACATACACATGGATTCTGTTTTGGGTTTAAGCATGATTCTAAGAGTTTAACAAGGTCTTAACCCATGCATTTCATCATCAAATTTCACAATTTGCCTAATTTCTTCACTTGGCCAGCCCTACCTATAAACACCCAAAAACAGTAAAGCCAGAAATGACTTCACCATTGCTGCCGATTTTTGAATTGGCAGCGACGCAGTTTTTGCTGTCGATTTCTAAATTGGTAGTGACATAGTTTGGCTGCCGATTTTTGAATCGGCAGTAACAGTTTTTGGTTGCCGATTTCTGAATCGGTAGTGACACTGTAAAACCCAACAAAAATTAGTGTTGGACTGGCCTATTCTATAAGAGAATTGGAAGAGAAACCAGCCCAAGATAACACAAAAGGGGGATAAGGACAACCTTGTCCAGTACCCAAATACCCTACCTTATTAAGAGCGAGTATAAATACAAGGGAGAGAGAAAAGGTGACCCTTCCTCTCCCTAAGATGCAACTATAACTCTGTTGGAAACAACTCTCTCTCCCAAAAAGAAAACTGAAACCGACCAGCGGCATGCAAATCTTCTAGGGTGCTGCGTGAGAAGAGAGTTAAAGGGAAGGAGAAGTGACCAAAAACATGGTGGAAGCAGGAGCCTAGATCTTCTTCTAGAATTGACAACAGTCATTGCTGCAACATACACACCCCTCATCCAAGCAGAAATCAAACCCAACTAGCCTGCATGCCACTTTCTTTGAGTGTAGAGTGAGAAGTGAGTTAGGAGATTGAGAGAAAACCAAAACCATGGGAGAAAGAGGAGCCTAGAGGGCCAGCTGAACAATAAGAGAGGGAAGGAAGAAGACCGAAAAAGAGAGGAAGAATAGACCACCGAAACCTACAAAGAACTTGTTACATTCATGAGGTATGAACTATACCACTTGTTCTTGGGGCCTTGGAACTGAAAAGGAAGAAGAAAACCCCAAGAAAAACCAACGAAAATGGGGCTGGATAGGGAACCAAATTTCAGAACAGTTAAGAAAGAAAGTGAACAATTTTGAATCCACAAACTTAGGATGATGGCCGGCTATAGTGAGGGCTGGACATAATATGAGCTAAAGGGGTAAATACAAAGATGATGCCTTTGTTAAAGTTGGACCATGCTGGAATCAAAACAAAAGGTGTATTTGGTGCTAATGACAACAATTCTGCTTGTGTTTGATGAAATTATATGATAATATGTTAGAATGATGTTATACACAGAATTATGTTATCTTTAAACTTAAAGAGCATGTTAGAGCTAAAAAAACAGAGACCATGTTAGGTTAATACCCAAATTCTATTTGCATGATTGGCGAAATTGCATGTTTATGAACCATATGAATGAATGTATGATTGTGTGTGCTAATGATCCCAGCGTCAACTGTGAAATTATGTTGCGTTGATGATCTCTGAATCGGTAGCAACTCAATTTTTATCAACGATTTCTGAGTTAACTGTGAACCATGTACGTTGATGATTTCAACATCAGCTGTGAAATTGTGTTGCGTGGATGATTTCTGAGTCGGCAACGACTCGGTTTTCATCAATGATTTCTGAGTTAGGTGTGAACCATGCACGCTGATGATTTTAGCATCAACTGTGAAATTGTGTTGCGTTGACGATCTCTGAGTCGGTAGCAACTCAGTTTTGTCAAAAAATTCTGAGTTAGCTGTGAACCATGTACATTGACAATTTCAGCATCAACTGTGAAATTTTGTTGTGTTGTGTTAACGATCTCTGAGTTGGCAGCGACTCTATTTTCATCAATGATTTTTGAGTTAGCTGTGAACCATGTACACTGACGATTTCAACGTCAGCTGTGAAATTATGTTGCGTTGATGATTTCTAAGTTGGCAACTACTCAGTTTTTGTCAATGATTTCTGAGTTAGCTGTGAACCATATATGCTGACGATTTCAACACCAACTGTGAAACTATATTGCGTTGATGATTTCTGAGTCGGTAGCAACTCGGTTTTCGTCAATGATTTCTGAGATAGCAGTAGCCCATATGGGCTGGCGATTTCTTCCAAGTACATTGTTAGCAGCGAATTAGTTTTCGTTGCTGAATTGTGTTGTTAGCAGTGAATCTGTTTTCGCTGCCAGATTGTGTTGTTTGTAACGAATTAGTTTTCGTTGCGGAATTATGGTGACAATAGCGAATCAGTTTTCGCTGTCGAATTGTGGTGTCAGCAGCAAATTAGCTTTCGATGTTGCTTTGGGTTATTTGTAGCAAATTGATTTTTGTTGCCGAATTATAGTGCCAGCGGTGAATCGGTTTTTGTTGTTGAATTGGTCTACAACGAATCAATTTTCGCTGCCGAATTGTGGTGTCACCAACGAATCAGTTTTCGCTACCAATTTGGGTTGTTTGTAACGAATCAGTTTTCACTGTCGAATTATGGTGTCTATAGCGAATCAGTTTTCGCTGCCGAATAGTGGTGTCTGCAGCGGCTGTCGAATTCTAGGTCACCAGCGAATCAGTTTTCGCTGCTGATTTTTTGCATAGACTCCCATGGCAGAAATGACTTAAATGCTTGTAATGATTTCATTGTATGATTGTGTAAAATATGGAACACTTAAATGTGAACTTATGGATTCTTGAAATAGGTATGGTGATAAGTTATGTGATTTCAGAATGCAAATGTGTTGATTTATGGCCATTGATGTTTTAGAATGCAATCGGGTTGTGATTGTTGATTAGCTTCGGCTAATGGCATCCGAGACGGATGATTGAGTTATGCTTGATGATTAGCTTGGGCTAATGGCATTCAAAATGAATGACCGGGTTATGATCGTTGATTAGCTTCGGTTAATGGCATCCAAGATGGATGACCGGGTTGTGATCGTTGATTAGCTTCGGCTAATGGCATCCGAGATGGTTGACTGAGTTGTGCTTGATGATTAGCTTTGGTTAATGGTATTCAAAATGAATGACCGGGTTGTGATTGTTGATTAGTATTGCGATATTGCGGTTGCACAAATTAATTACCCTAGCTTAAAACACAACACACAAGATAATATATAGCAAGCAAGGGGTCGATCCAAAGAGGAAGGTTCAAGTCAGATTTTTATGCTATATGATATGCAATTTGGGGGGGGTTTGGAAG
>Ga0307514_10002618_pt1 | contig 18403 bp, 21 predicted proteins | sample 16_EM_MG_FD_203088 | JGI IMG/M metagenome (GOLD analysis project Ga0307514, IMG submission 203088) | Populus trichocarpa ectomycorrhiza microbial communities from riparian zone in the Pacific Northwest, United States - 16_EM | ecosystem: Host-associated > Plants > Roots > Unclassified | place... | reverse complement strand
GGTTGGGGTAGGGGTTGAAAATCTATACCCCAGCAAAAACCCGTACCCGTGGCCTGGGGTACGGGTTTGCTGGGGTTGGGGTACGGGTTGGCCTGAAAAACCCCAGGGTTACCCGTGCTATTCCCTATAAACGTCATACTGATAAGAAAACGAAAGCATACTTTTCTGAAGTTACCTGGCAGGGTGGAGAAATCAAGGACGACACCTCGGCTTTAGGCCTCTTTTAGTGGTCGGCAGGCAAGGCCACGTAGTCAAGAACGGCGGGGTCGTCGGATTTACTGGAGCGGTATTTTCATTCAACCGTTTAGCCTAGGAAAGGGAACAGACTGGCTCACCCAACGGAATAGATGTTCAAAGTACTCAGACCTCCTTTCCTCTTCATCTCCTACTGAGGCTGCCCTGGATCTCGAGAATGTCGAACCAGCTAGAATTCCAGACGCGTGTCGTGCTGGCGAGCATGAAGAAGACGACAGCATTGGTGGACCCGTTGCTCAGAACGATGAATTCGGCAAGCTGAGCATGACTACACGAAGTCAAGCGTCTGGTAGGCTTGGTTGGTCAAAAATCCAAGGTATGGAGGTAAATGAACAACGCCAGAAACCCCGAAAATAAGCATCCGCAGGAGCTGTGGGCGCGCGTGTTAACGCTGAAAAAAATGATATCAGTCAAGCAAATGCACAGGGCATTCAGGTCAAGACCTACTCTTAGCCAGGCAGCCATACGACATGGAAGGCGGCACATAAGTCCTTGCTTCAAGTTGTACATAGAAACTTTCGAGGAAAAGACAAAGTGGCGGAGTTGGAGAGGTGTTCTCGGTGACAAGCCGAATGAGGCGTTCACTGTCAAAATACTACCTAAGACCAAAAACATCAGCATCCTCAAATTGTCCTCAAAGATCCATCTGTCTAAGTATAAGTAGCAGCAGAAAATGAGTTTCTTTCAAGCAGGTGAAATGATAAGTTCCTGTCTTGCAGGTATAAATCACTTTGCCTGTCTGAGGTGAGAAAGGAGATTGGAAAGAAAGTCGTCACGACCCACCAAATCTATGGCAGACTTTGGACGTACTGACCTTCCTGCAACATCTCTGACACTTCACATATCTACCTCCAGCTAGTTCATGGAATTCCTCTTCTTCAAATGCTCCCAGATCAGAATTACCATACAAGTTCGGACATCAACACTTTCTAGGAGCTGCGTCTAATTGATGAATCCGTGGTGCGGCAAATATTGCAAACGATCTAAATCCCAAAGGCGAACGACCTTTGTGGCCGCTGTCAAGTTATACCCCTTTTAAAAACGAGACTACGTTGATTGAAGGTCTGGATGAATCGCCTGAGGAATTGCGTGTCAAAGCTGTAACCGCTTTAGCGACGGGGAATGTCAATGAATACGTGCGGTTTTCATTGGTCTAAGTGGCTCAATTTGTGACTGATGCATTCTACAGATACAATATGAATCCAACCAAATAGCCAATGCAGAACGTGTATACAGTGTCAGTAATTGTTGACTCCTTTTTTTTGACGATCTGATTTTTGTGCTTCTAGGCTGCGAGAAACAATTCATCTCAAGCATTTGAACAAGCCATGAATCAGAGCAAGCTCCTAAAAAATGCCGTGTCTTCAACGTCCACTTTCCCTTCCACTTCATCGGCTTTCAACAATGCGTCGTAGTCGTCGTCAATACCTTCCGCCCCTGTCTTTGGTTCAACATCAACACCATCAACATTCGGAAACAGTTCTACCACAGGCCCATTCGGAGCTCCTGCAGCCGCCTCGACTTTTGGCAAATCGACTTTTGGACAAACGACAACTACTCCTTTTGGCCAATCATCATCATTCGGACAAACTGGTTTTGGACAACCGTCAGCTCTTGGCGGACAACCGGCAACTGCTGGACATGCTTTTGGTCAACCTTCGACATCCACAACGTCCACGTTCGGACAGTCCACACCCACTGGGATATCTCAACCAGGAGCTACCGGATCGTCAATTATAAAGCCTGCTTCTGGCCCATTCGGAGCATTCGCAGGTGCAGGTGTATCTCTGTTTGGTGCGGGTTCCACTCCAAGTACGAACACAGCAGGAACTGCAGGTGGAAGCTGATTTTCTTCTTTCGCTGGACAGTCTCGTCCACTTGGGCTAATGGATGGGACGGACGCTTTTGGAGCAACCGCACAGACAACAGGGACGAGTACTTCGGCATTTGGGTCATCTGTATTTGGTCAGCCGCGACAACAACAAGCAGGAAGTGTGTTCAGTTCACTTGCTAACAATGGCAATGCTGAAAATGGTTCTGTCTTTGGTGCTTTCGGTTCGCCTGCTGCAGCGACAACGCAGCCTGCCTCTGTTTTCCATGGTAACACAACTACCGGGACCATCGACAACGTTTGGGGGTGGAGGCTCGAACATGGCAAGTTCTGGTACATCACAACAACAGCCGGTTTCGGTATTCGGACAACTCACTCAAACGACGACAACCGCCTTCCCAGCGTCGTCGTCGTCATCGGCTGGTCTGGTTCCTTCCATATTGCAAGCTATCTGTCCATGTAACCCATCACCTTGCTGCTCACGCAGACGCAGCTGAGGTTCACCATGGCGCCGACAAGGGGGAGCACCCAATGCTAGAGGACAATTCTGAACCAGAGGAGAGAAGACTTTCGTGAGGAAGACGACAAGTCCTCAACTCTGTCGATTTTGAACGACTTGATGTTTTTCTGCAATGATCAAGCGAACGTCGTCAAAGGAGACACCTTATTCCTCATGGATGATGGCAATAGCTATTGGTGGTTCGTTCGCGTTTTCAAAACTCGGGTACATCCTGGCTGGAAATATTCGAGCGCGGAAGGTAAAGTTCTACATATTTTCATCACCCACTTACATAAATAACCAAATTTGTGTGCATAGCCCACATGAATATCAGGAAAATAGCTTGATGACTACTCAAGAATGTCTTCGAAACAATTTATTGGCACGCAACATTTTTCAATTCTATCCGCTCGTATCACCGTTATGTACCAGCGTTGCGCGACGGAGAAGTCGAGGATGAAACTGATGGCTTTGAAGACAAGGATTTGGATTACACACGCCGGGATAGTCATGCGTTGGGAAGATGGAATCGTAGAGAATCCTCCGCTCGCTGGCGAAATTCCTGATGCCTTGCAACTTGCCTCCCTGCACGAGCAACAGCACGGGCTCAACAACAGCAACAACTTCACTAGCTGCAGCGTCAACAACAATAACAGCTATTGCTTCAGAAAAGGCAAAGGGAGATGAGCCTGCAAACGGAGGCGACATCCAAGACGGTCCTACTCAACTCTTCCACCACATCCGCAGACCTTTTTCGACAGCACTCTAGCGCTTCAGACTGCTGGCTTTAGAGGAAGATGGTGATTATTATCTTACTGCCAAGCAGTTAGATGCTGTGCTTGCGCCTCATGGGAAACCTCTCGTCATTTTTGAGACGCCGGTGAACAAGACCATGGAACTCCCGAAACTTAATAGGAACAGTGTGGGGGATCTCAGTTCTATCACAAGCAATTCCCGCGATCAGGAAGTTGTTCGATGAATGACTTCACAGATGACTCTTTTGTCAAATTTTACTTGAATAGACGAACCAATGACAGCACTAATGGGCACGAGGATGATGATACTATTAAAGCCAAATCGTCTTTCGGTGAGGGGGATACTCTGCAGAAGGCTCGATACCTCTCTTCATCAACATCAGGCAACCTTGATCGTCATCCATGCATTAGACCTACCGGAGGATATGCAATTCTGCCCTACAAGAAGTAATTGTGTACCAGTACTCTCTTCCTAATCCCACTTCACCCAGTCTGAGATATTACCGAAGCATGTGAAGATCGCCGAGGTCGCAGAAATTGGCTTGGAGAGGTTCGGTGTTCACTACAGGTACCGTTGAATAAAATCGCTGATGCTTATCCTCATCATCCACAGTATCGCAGCATCACCCTCACAAACCGTTCTTGGATCCGTCCTAGTTGTATGGATCAATTGAGAACATTCGATCGGGTGATCCCGTCTTCATCATCCGTCGTGCAACATCTTATCGGACCTCTACCTCTCGCCACTGCTCTTCCGTTCCTTTACATGAGATCGCTATTTCCACGAGTCCAGCTCGAGCCACAGCTCCAACATATTTAGTGGAAGGCAAGCTCAAGCAGCATGCCAAGAAAGTATTCCGCAGCGCGCAGTTACCCGTGCGACATAACATGCTATCATCTCTGCAACAATCTAATTCTGTCCGCGGTGTGGACGTTCTCGTTGCGCAATTCACGTTCCGATGCAGACGAGAGGATGTGTTCTTCTTGAGTCTTATGCCGAACTTACACTGGCAGTATCAGCGATATGATCGGTTTTTATCTGACATAAGGACGGAATTGGTGAAAGACCCGATCGATTCATCAACAAGAACGAAGGGATAAGCAGAATGAAAGGTTAATGGCCTCTAACCGATCCGTTTCTCTGTCAGAAACTGGGATACTGAGATTCCCTCATGTTCTGTGACTCCAGGTTCAGTTAATTCTCGAAATTGATGAACGGAGAACAAAACACCCAAAATCTAGACCTCGTCCTAGTACAGGATTGAAGACCACATTCACGAACCACACCCACTGCATCCGTGACATCTTTATAACCATGTCAACAGTGGCATTTATTGTCAAACTCGACGCTCCTGCACTTGCCTGTGTATGAACGTGTGGCCCAATTCCCTGCAAAATTCTGGGGCAAGAGTATGGAGAGGGACGCATTGAAAAAGAGCGGGTATGGAATAACAAGGTGAAGATGAAGGGACGGGCGACTCTGATGCCGAAATTGAACCTGGATATTGACATTCATGGCATCAATTTTCAACCCCGCTGGATAATATGTGAAGGATAAATTCATGTTTCTGACGTCTACAAAAGAAGATTATGGTCAGACTCATGAACGACCACCCAAAGGGATCTAGTTCTCTATATCATTGTGTCGTTTCAGAGGGAAAATCGTGCTATATGCTGCTCGTCGCTGCGCTGGATACTTATTATCTGTCTGTTGGAGACGCTTTGCGACGATCCATATTTCATGTGGCTTGCAAGGCAGATCTATACTCTTGTTCTTTGCCATTCCTCCTGCCAAATCTCAGTTCAAAAGCTCCAGAAAATGACATCAAACCTTGTTCTTGTTATGAATCCATGGGATTCAGAGGAAATTCACGATGCGTGAGTTTTTTGGAATCCTTTTCAAGTTTGTGACGCAGGCCGCTAAGATTTTATTAGCGCATGGATTTTCAACCTCCAAGAAGAAGAGGTTCGGCGAAGGTATTGTCGTTACGGACTTATCACCTCATATCTGTATCGAATATAGAACGGATGAGATCAAGAGGTACGGGATTTATTGGAAGGCTGCTTAATCAGTCGTCATAATAATGTCCACTTTTCATGATCCTCGCTGACTTCTGGACACGTTCATAACGTCAAAAAATTACCTGTATACATATTATATGTTTACTTTTTCAGATTTAATGGTTCAGAATTTTTAATTGCTTTTTAAGTCAGTTCTCTTTGGTGGAAAAAATATTTTACTATCGCGTTTCGCAGAGGGACTTTATTTCAAAACCAGACGGCGATACCATTTTGCGACCTGGATTGTCATTGAGGAACAATTCAACAACGATGCAAAAAAAGACCGACCTGGACAGTCTAAGGGATCTGCCGTTCCTCACCTGCAACTCTCATTGACAAGTTGCAAAATCATCAGTACGTTTCTACTCACAGTTGCAAAAACGCGCTGATGTATTTTATGTCTAAGGATGGCTCAACCACCAAACATTGGAACGACACTAACTGGAGGAATATAGGATATCGCAGCGCTCTTACCTCTTCTTGGCACTGACCAATGCGAGAAGCACGTCGGATCCGCTAAGGGGATTACCTCTACACTGCGGCCACACCTCTTTCAATTTTCGGGAGTCTCGGTATTGTCAAAATTGGGATATCTGTCCTTGTTTCCAGTATTTCCATCCCCAAGCCTTCGTTTTCTTTCAGGTTCAGTTCATATCCCAAATTCTTTGTGACCTTCCACGGCCATCGTTGGTTAGGCGCCCGAATACTTGATAATGCCGGATTCACACCTGTTGGGACCGTTGCTCCACTAGCGATGGATGGGACACGTTATACACTACTTGAATAGACGAACCGATGACAACACTAATGGACACGAGGACGATATTATTTGTCTTTGGGACGCTCCGCAGAAAGCTCAATACCTCTTCTTCAACCTCAGGCCACCTTGATCGTTTCACCTCTCCTCCAATTCGCTTTCCGCTTCAAGTCGTCATCTACGCAGAGGACCTTCCGGAGGATATGCAATCCCACCCTACACCAGAAGCAATTGTGTACAAGTGAAGAATGTGACGATCGCCGAGGTCACGGAAATTGGCTTGGAGAGGTTCGGTATTCGGTTGGGGACGAAAAGGAGGAGTGCAACTGCTATTAGCATTGAGGGAATCGGTTAATCCTTTCTACAATATTTATTTTGCGTCGAGTAAAATCGCTGGTGCCTATCCTTGGCCTCTATCGCAACATCAATCCTACTGGACCTAACGAACGCCATTCCTTGGACCTGTCCGACCAATGGGTTCGATCAGATGACCTCAGGCCACGGCCCCGACACGGTGGTGGAGACAGGCAAGCTCAAGCAACGTCCTCCTCAAGAAATTACCCGTGCGACACAACATGCTATCGTCTCTGCACAATCTAATTCTGTCCGCGGTATGGACGTTCTCTTTGCATAGCTCACGCTACGATGCAGACGAGAGGATGCGTTACTTGAAACTTACAATATCAGCGATATCACCGAAGAAGACAGCGGTGACTCTGGGTTCAGTTGATGAACGGATAGAACAAAACACCCGAAATCTAGACGGAAAATCATCTCATTCTGGTACCGTTACGCCCACAAGTGGATCGAGGACCATCCCGCCGGTCATATCCGATTCCTCTGATTATAGCACGCCCCCTAATTCTAACCTTTCATGCGTTGATGAAGGAAAGGATATTTCTACAATGGCACAACCTCGACGCCGCCGCCGTGTTGTTTTACCAAAAGATAATTCGGCCTTTATCAGATTACGTCCATCGAATTTCCAAGGCTCTGGAACCGAAAATGACAAAAAGGAATACGGTCGTGTAGTTGTCCTTCACACGAAGGTCGCAACAAAGGACTAGGCTCGACTCCAGCCTGTACGATGTGTAACCCCCAAGCCCAGGAACGGCTATGTGTTGGTTCTAATTGGACGCTCGTTTTCAGTGATGTCGATATTGTAAGGCGACTCCAATCTGGGTACGCGAAGCTCAAATCCGTGACACCTTTTACTTCCTCATAACGATATCAAAACTCGCATTTATTGTCAAACTCAATCCTCGTACATCTTCTGACCCAATTTCCTGCACAATTCTGGGGCAATAGTATGGAGAGGGTGGCATTGAAGAAGAGCGGGTACGAAATAACATGATGACAGATGAAGAGATGACTCGACGACGAATGTGAACCTGGCTGTCATGTCCTGGACATCAACGTCAACATTCATGGCCTCAAATTTCAACCCATCTGGATTCGTGAAGAATATATTCACATTTTGGACGCCTGTACATACAAAGGTTATGGCCAGACCCGCGAACGGCCACCAAAAGGGATCTGGATACTATTGCATACTTATTATCTGTTTGTTGGATGGTGGTGCTGCCTGCATCTTCGTCATCTTCGCCAATTCCAACAACCCATATCTCTGGTACAATTGATCGGAAGATGATGTCATGTCTTTCCAGTGACCGGTCCGTCTATGAACGCACAATGCACATGACATTTGTGCTCACGTGCCAGCTTTATTTCCTTCAATCAACAATCAGCTATCTTCCCGCCCTCATCGTCTCATTCTCCATCTTTCCCCCTTCCCTTTTTTTTTAGATTATTTTCTTTATGACCAGACTTAGCATCGGTCGTACTTTCGATCAGACTTAGCGTCGGTCGTACTTTTCGATTAGACTCAGCGTCGGTCGTCTCTGGACAATTGGCCTCATTTCACCTTCCTCGTTTTCGACCCTTGACCTTCCACAACCCTCCTCCTGAGCTGACCTCGATCTCTGACTGGATCCAAGGCCCTTGGCTTACAACAGACACCCACTTGGTGAAGTTTCATGTTCCTCGTTTCATGTTCCTCGTCGCAAGACCTCCCCCCCGCCCGTTGCGATGTACCGACATTTGGTATCGCGCTCACAGCCAAATTTTTGACAAGGTATGCCTATCTGGACGATCATCCTTGACCCAAAACCCTCTGATTCTCAATCTTCCCCCCTGTTAGGCCCAACCCTGCTAGCACCCTGACCCCTACCCACCTTATGAAATCAATATCCCGCAACCCTCTGCACCTTCCTACCGCTTTGATCTCGTTTTCCTCGTGAACCTCCCTCGACCCTCGCTTCACTCCTACTTTGCGTCACGACCAGACTTAGCGTCGGTCGTGCTTTCGATCAGACTTAGCGTCGGTCGTACTTTTCGGTCAGACTTAGCGTCGGTCGTACTTTTCGGTCAGACTTAGCGTCGATCGTACTTTCGATCAGACTCAGCAGTCGTCTGGACTGTCAGCTCTGGTCTCATTTTCCTTGTTGTCGACCCTCGATTCAAACTACCCATTCGAGACCTGCTCCTTGCGGAAGGAGTAAGCGGCAACCCTGAAATCTTTTGTGTCATAATCCCATGTCGCGAACAACCTGGCATCAGGCAAGAGTGGCTTTGGGACGCCATCTTTTCCGTTCACAATTGTGGGGCCTTTGGACGAGAAGGGCCTGCCTGCGCCGACACCTTCGGATCCAACGTTGGTGTTGGAATTCCAGGGAGCCGGGATACCAGGACCATATGTGAGAGATTTGGCACCTCGGTTCAGCAACGGAGGATGTGAGCGGCGGCTTGTCCGTGAGTGGAAAATACAAATTGACTACTTGCAAACTACAAGTATTGTAGGTTCTGGGATTTCGGCCCCGTCATCTATTTCTACATTCTTGTTAACTTCAATAGATTTATTTACTTCATCCCTATTGCGCCCAGTGTAACTGTGAAACGTCGGTAACTTTCGGAATTTGCCATTAGGAAGCTGAACATCCATGTAGCATGGCTCGTGCTTTGCGTTGAGAATTTGAAGGGTAAGGTGTTCCTCTTCGTCACAATTGCTTCGACCAACGTGAGCAGCTGCCCTGGTGGTGGATGTGTCAGAATTGGAGGTTTTGTTACATAAGTAATATTCCTGCTTACCGAATGAGTGCAGTACCGCTATGCTGCACATCCAGCGGGATTTGGCCAATATGCTTGGTGATGAAAGTGTCGACAAAACTCTCATTCCAGGTCTTTGCCTCGTCTATAAGCGGATTTGGATATACCCTTCGGTGGTCCTTGTTGGCGAACCACCTCCAAGCTTCATCCGTCCACTGTAGTAACATAATCTATAGTTGAAATGTTAATAGTGATAATATTTAAAGATTTTACATACTTTTTCTGCTCGGGGCGAAATCGTTTTTATTGAATGAGCGGCGTTCCACCTTTTTAAACTTGATGGAGAAAGTTATTTTACTGGATCATCACCCAGCCGGCTCCCGACCCGATCCCGTGCGATTCCACTATGGCTATATTTAATCGTCATTTATTTTTGTGTGGTAAATTTACCCAACCCCGGCCCAAACCGGATGCTGGCACAAAATCCTCAACTCCCAGTAACACCCGATTTGGTTGTAACGATTATAAATGTCCAACATATTTACACCACACATCGAAAAGAATTCTCCCCAACTCCAGATGTGTGCGATTTCGACAATGGTTAAAAGAAGCCTGCTTGCGAAGCTGGAACAGGAAATGACTGAGCAATTACATCTTATGATTGACACGACAGAATGTTCACGTGAGAATGTATGGCCTGTATTATGTTGCCTCCTACCTCACGCCGCAGAAGTTTGCGCCCACCGAAATCAGACCTCATACACCCACCCTTGCACCACAATTTATTAACGTACTCCGGCAGACAATTCTATCCGAGCCGGATGACTTATCACGTGAATAGTTGACTCGGGATTACATCGTCTTTGTATCGAACGGATGTAAAGTTTCCCTGATCCATCATCTCCTTCCAACATGTACATTGTGCATCGCCTTTTTGGAAAACCAGCATCGGTCCCCACAACCATACCAGTTCAGCCAGATGAGACTAGATTTCCCGAAGAGCCGCTCTCTCTGTCGGCAGAACAGGGTTTTGGCTTTTTTCCCGCTCGGGCAGGTCTCTTGCTCAACAACGGTCGGTATAAAATCTTGAGAAAGCTAGGAAGAGGGCAGTCTTCTACCACCTGGCTGGTTTCCGATTCTCGGTGCGTCTACTTGAACCGTTATCTTGTTCTCGCCTCTCACTCCATAAGAGCACAAGAAACGCCAGCCTATTACGCCGTCAAAATACTGACGGCTCATGCGACCATGGCTCATCAGGATGGCCTTCTACTTGAATTGGAAATTATGAAGGCCATCGCAGGGCTGAAACGCACCCCCGCCCTCCCTTATCTCATTGACCACTTCGAGACCGACGGACCGCATGGACAGCACCTTTGCATGGTTCAGCCAGTCTTAAGTACTGATATTTCTCGATTCAGGCGCTCAGCACCATCGAAAAGGTTGGGATTCCCGACGGTCAAAATTATCATTGCGCAGGTTTTGCAAGCTCTGGTAGCTCTTCATGACGCACGTATTATTCATACAGGTATGTAGGCTGACATTGTATTGCAAAATTACTACTGCCTGCAACTACTCATTAGATCTTAAGCCCGACAACGTGCTCTTCCTTGATGGTACAGCCCCGGACTCTATCCGAAAATTATTGAATGACAGTCCTCTTTCCGTCGATGGGGAATTTGAATTAAATAGCGTGAACTATCCAATTATTCGCTCTCAACCGCTTCCCCACCAATGGAGCTGTGACGATCCTGCTATGCTTGTAGAACTGTACACTGTCCGTCTAATTGACTTCGGACATGGTATACACCCCCTGTTTGTCTTATAATCAACCCTAAACTTACATAGAATTTTTAGCACAATGGATGGACGGAGAACCCACGACACGAATGATCAGTGCTTATGGCTTACGTGCCCCAGAAGTTATACTTGGGGCCAAGTTCGACGCCAAAGTCGACATCTGGTCGCTTGGTTGCATGGTCAGTTTGACCGTTCTGTTACCAGCCTAGCTAATCCTGCATCACACAGACCTTTGAGCTCCTTACTGGCTGCTGGCTATTTCATCCAAAGGGTGGTCAAACATGGCGTATCGAAGATGACCATCTTGCGAAAATGATGGAGGTGACCGGGGAATCTTTTGGCGAAATGATGCTTTCGGTGTGTCGAAACCGTGATGAATATTTCAACAAAGATGGTTAGTATCTGTTTGTGTTGACTTTCATCGTCACAATAACCAATATTACGTTTATTCCAGGAAAGCTTCTTCGGATTGACCAGATGTTTCCCTTAACACTCGAGGGAGCTATGATGAATTACGACCTTCCAGAAGCAGAAGTTGCTTCCGCTGCGAAATTCATTCGTTCGTGTTTGCACTTGAATCCAGAAGAACGCTTGTCAGCCAGAGCTCTAGCAGCACATCCATGGCTAGAGAAAGCCTTTATGTGCTGTTAGGCTGCTCTTTTTTTGGAAATTATCTTTTACTTCAAACTCGTACTTCTAAATGTGATAACAATGATGATTCCAATTCTTCAGTGAATGGCCTGTTCCAAAATCATAATATTTGTTGAAGGATTCTGGTAAGGCAAATGCGAGACGAGATGTGGTATGGCTGTGCATCTGAGCTCTCCGATAGGAAATAGTTTCGACAATTTAATTGTCGCCGCGTATGTCATTCTTAATTCTCATGAATCTCGCATGCTCACGGGAGTCTTTTTTTGTTACCAAAGCCAATTCCTCGTCAACAACAAGTACGCCAGGCGAGGTGGCAATCAGTGGTGCTTGTATACTTACACATCGACTCACAGCTTTTTTGATGCGCCGTAATCAACCGCCGCCTTGTCTTGGACGTTCGCAGCTTTCGTGCTGCTCGTACCAGGAGGAGTGGGGGATTAAGCTCTGCGAGTGCTCGATGCTGCCATAATCGACCGCCGTGTCCTATCCCCATTGCTTTCCGGGTCCGCTACTCGACCCGAGAAGCAATAGATCTAGGTTTGTCTGGATTGTATATACGATCGTGGTCGGCAGTTCTCACTTATGTTTAGACGAATTACATGACCAAAAGTTTCGAGTTCATGAACATCCTAGTGACCAGACCTGTCACTGGATTTCAGTATGCATTTCTCGTCTTTCACAATCCAGTTTTGATTCAAAGTCTTTCAGAGAGCTCTCGAGGCAAAGGTATCAAGCCAGGCGTCAAGGATGAAGTTGAATATGTGCAATGGCTATGCGATGAGGGCGAAGGAGGACTTCTGAACTTGCTCCACGTATTTTTGCATGTATGTGAATTGCGGGGAGTACCGAAATCTCCGTTGTAGCTTAATGAATGTGATACCGTGACGTCACGCGTCCCGAGAACCACTGTGAGTATGAGTTAATTTACCATTTTCAACCAAATCCCAACCAGTTGAACCCCGTGCAGTAACAAATCAGTGTCCGATGGTGCTATTTCGTTCTATCTTGACCATTATGTTCGAAGCTGTGTCGCGAAGATCATCTACGGATACAAGGCCTCTATTTTATATATCCCGGCGACTCGGTACTCTGCCTCTCCAGAGGTTAGAAGTCTTGTCTCCAAGTTCCTGAGATCCCTAGATTTAACGAGCTCGGCAGCAGGTGAAATCTCCAATTTTGACGACGAAGTTAATTTCACCTGCTCTATCCAAGACATTCATTGGGGATTGCAACATGTTCAAATCGAAGGCGATGGCTTTGGCACCAACGACGGATGGGACAAGGCGTTGCTTGATACAGAAGCCCCAAATGATTACCCACTCAAGGCATTGTCAGAGAAACTGGCGCCTAGTCTACCGGCCTCGCATCTTGACTTGGTTACATCCACTTTAGAGGTTTTCTCGTTCTTGGCTGCATTTTCGGAGGCGAATAGCACTTCGGTCAGCAAGCTTTCCAAGATTTTCGGGTTGCCGCTGTTGACTGCTCGACAGGTCGAAGATAAGGATAGACTTTCTGTGCAGATGGGAGCGTACAGGCCGTACGTATGCTGGAACATATCTTCCTTGCCCGAATTAGGTATGTTACCCATATCATCATCAATTCCGATTTGGGATTTATTCCCAACATGATCCGCGACAGACTTCTTGAGTTGGTCCACAAGCATCCTTTCACTCAGGCCTCTCTCCTCTCTCCTCCCACAACGGCCTCCAACTCCTTCTCTACCCACCCCCATTTCACCACTGCTCTCCACTCTGCCCTGTTAGTCCGTGTCCAAGACGAAGATCAACCCGTTCTTCTCGCCGACGCTTTCTCAATCAAAGTCAAGGAAGGAGAGTTCGCCGAACTGTGGGCTAAGATCACCAGTGCTACCTCCAAGGCCGGTAGCGAACTTCCTTTAGGCAATGTCCTCACCAACGAAACTCTTCGCCTCCTGTCCCTTGTTGCGGATAAGACCAAGGAAGAGGTCAAGTCGCCAGCATTCAGCGTAATCTCCCTTGTTGAACCTCGCCACCAACGTCTTCCACTGGTGCAACGTCCGGCTCTCCCGTAAAGTCATGCGCCGAATCCGCACCAATATGTACGACTGCTCCCCCTTCACCCATTGGCAGCGATTGACAACAGTTTTAAGTTTCCGGCAATTGAAGTCTACGTCGATTCATTTCTTTTTCTTACAATCACGTATTACAAGTCAGCTACTCCTCGAAGTACAAGCGCGGTCGGCTCTGGGACTTCATGCGCATCATCGACCTCGACGTTCTTGTTATTTTGACCGGTTTTATTGACCTCGTCGCGGTCTCGACCAGTATAACCATGAAAAGTTGGTAAATTTCGGGTTTTGCCATTACTCAACTTAACGGGCAAATAAATTGGTTGTCCTTCTGCATCAAGGATCTGAAGAGTGACATGTTCGTCTTCATCTTCATACCTTCCACCGATGTGAGCCGCTGCCCTGATGGTGGATCAGACTCGGAGGTTATGTAGATTTTATTCTAGCTTACCGAATGAGTGCCTTGCCGTTGCGCTGGACGTTCTTGGGAATATGATTGATGTGGACGGCGACGAACTCCTCGACAAAACCCTCATTCCAGCTCTGGGCCTGATCCACATGCGGATTGGGATACCACCTTCGGTTGTCCTTCTTCTTAAACCATCGCCAAGCTTCGTCTGTCCATTCTAGTAACATAGTGTCTCTAATTGAATTTTTTAAGGAGAGATAATTTTTATAAGATTTCACATACCTTTTCTTTACCGAGGAAAAAGTTTATCTCCAGTCGATGGCTTTCCCACCTTTTTATACTCAATAGAGAAATCAATTTTTTGCATTCGGACCATATCAATATTAGCATCACCCTTTCATTTTATATTTAAATGAAGGAAGGAGGGGCAATCCCGAGCAGGAGTGGCGAATCGCTGAGGATCAGTTCGGGTACCGTTGGCGACATTCCTATTCCTAAGTCCAATATCTCGCTTTCACGAAGACTCTCTGTGTATTAAAATTTTTCTATCACTCGAATTTACTTGATATAGTTTTAGGTAGCCAACAATAAAATCTCATACCATTGCAGGACGAGGGCCTCATGGCACAACATCCTTTAACTCCCAATAATGCCCGATTTGGTTGTAGCGCTGATTCTCTTCACAAATGTAGCCCGATTTACCCACACCCACACCGATTTCAAAGAATAGCTCGTGTTCGAGTTCGAGCTTCGCAAGCAGGCTTCTAACCATTATCGAAATCGTGCATCTGGAGTTCGATTACAACTTATAATTGACACGACAGAACGTTCACGCGAGAATGTATGGTCTCAATTTTGTTACCTCCGACCTCACGCCGCAGAAGTCTGCGCCCACCGAAATCAGACCTCATACGTCCACCCTGACCACAATTTGTTACAATGTTACAATATATTGAACCGTCATCTATGCCTAATACAAAGACTAAGGGACCTAAAGAGGAAGCCTCGATGGTCAAAAGGTCTGCGGGAGGATTTTCCACGGTCGATGTGCTTAGGGTGGGCGAAAGGAATCCGTCGTGATTTGAGCATGTGGGCGTTTGAGGGACTTGTTAACGTAGAGCTCCCGCAGACAATTCAATCCGAGCCTTGGTTGTTAATATCGCATTCACAAGCGGGGTTAGTCTGGTGTAGGGAAGACTTCTCTTGTCCATCAGGAAAATTCAACCCCATCTTTAGAATTGATATCCAACAATATAAATCACGTGAAATGTTGGTTGACTGGACCCAGGCTCGGGATTCGGTCTTCACATTATTCACTTCCAAACGGATGTTGCTGATCCCTCATCTCCTTCTATCATGCACATTTTGCGTCGTCTTTTCGGCCAACCAACATCTGTCCCCGCAACCATACTAGTTCAGCCAGATGAAACTCGATTTCCCGAAGAGCCGCTCTCTCTGTCGGCAGAACAGGGTTTTGGCTTTTTCCCCGCTCGGGCTGGTCTCTTGCTCAACAACGGTCGGTATAAAATTCTGAGGAAGCTAGGAAGAGGGCAGTTTTCTACCTCCTGGCTGGTTTCTGATTCTCGGTGCGTCTACTTGAACCGTTATCTTTGCTGTCGCCTCTCACTCCATCAAGAGCGCAAGAAACGCCAGCCTATTACGCTGTCAAAATACTGACGGTTCATGCGACCATGGCTCATCAGGATGGCCTTCTACTCGAACTGGAAATTATGAAGGCCATTACAGGGCTGAAACGCACCCCCGCCCTCCCTTATCTCATTGATCACTTCGAGACCGACGGACCGCATGGACAGCACCTTTGCCTGGTTCAGCCAGTGTTAAGTACTGATATTTCTCGATTCAGGCGCTCAGCACCATCGAAAAGGTTGGGATTCCCGGCGGTCAAAATTATCATTGCGCAGGTTTTGCAAGCTCTGGTACCTCTGCATGCCGCACGTATTATACATACAGGTAAGTAGGCTGACATTGTATTGCAAAATCACTACTGCCTGCAGCTACTCAGTAGATCTTAAGCCGGACAACGTGCTCTTCCTTGATGGAACAGCCCCAGACTCTATCCGGGAATTATTGAATGACAGTCCTCTTTCCATCGATGGGGAATTTGAATTAAATGGCGTGAACTATCCAATTATTCACTCTCAACCGGTTCCCCACCAATGGAGCTGGGATGATCCTGCTATGCTCGTAGAACTGTACACCGTCCGTCTAATCGACTTCGGACATGGTATACACCCCTGTTTATCTTATAATCAACCCTAAACTTACGTAGAATTTTTAGCACAATGGATGGATAGAGAACCCACGACACCAATGATCAGTGCTTATGGCTTACGTGCTCCAGAAGTCATACTTGGGGCCAAGTTTGATGCCAAAGTCGACATCTGGTCGCTTGGTTGCATGGTCAGTTCGACTGTTCTGTTACCAGCCTAGCTAATCCTGCATCACACAGACCTTTGAGCTCCTTACTGGCCGCTGGCTATTTCATCCAAATGGTGGTCAAACGTGGCGCGTCGAAGATGACCATCTTGCGAAAATGATGGAGGTGACCGGGGAGACTTTTAGCGAAACGATGCTTTCGGCGAGCCGAAACCGTGATGAATATTTCGACAAAAATGGTTAGTATCTGTTTCTGTTGACTTTCATCATCACAATAACCAATATTGCGTTGTGTTCCAGGAAAGCTTCTTCGGATTGACCAGATGATTCCCTTAACACTTGAGAGAGCTATGATGAATTACAACCTTCCAGAAGCAGAAGTTGCTTCCGCTGCAACATTCATTCGTTCGTGTTTGCACTTGAATCCAGAAGAACGCTTGTCAGCCAGAGCTCTAGCGGCACATCCATGGCTAGAGAAAGCCTTCATGTGCTGTTAGGCTGCTCGGTTTTTTTTACAAATTATTTTTTACTTAATTCCAAAATCATGATATTTGTTGATGGATTCTGGTAAGAGATAAGACGTGACGTGGCTGTGTGTCTGATCATGAAAAGTTTCTCCTATTATATTGTCCATCGCTCAGCAAGTCGCTCAGCAAACAAGAAGGACGACTCAAGGACGACTAAAGAACATGTTATTTTGAAATCAGATATGAGTGGGAGACATACTCAAAGCGTTTGAAGTTCGATCCTGAAAGAAGATGGTCACTTGGATGGTCAGCATCATATACTGAATCCGAGTCAATTTTGAATACTCGCCATTGCACGATTAGGTGGTCAGCGAATTTCTTTTCGGGTTCGCTAGTGACCCTGGGCGTAAATAGCGTTGGGATCCTGCCCAATTAAAATAAGGCGGCTTGGCCCCTTATTATTACACTAGAAGTTTACCCGTGCGTTGCATGGGAGCTAGGGTTTTCAATCTTTAGGGTACAATGGTAAATATTTAGGCATAAATATCATCCTGCTGCGACTCGCCCGGAAGGTCCCTTACCAGTCTTCTCAAAGAGATGCCGGCGGGTCTGGTATCGCTCGGCCGACCGTTTCAAGCCCAAGGTGCTCGATGGCTTTGTTGGGGTACCAACTCCACCCGACAAACCCCTAGGTCGACTTGTCTGGATGATAAATTTCTTACAGGGGTGACAATTTAAAAATATACATTAATAAACCGCGGCCGCACAACATAGTCTTGCATGGCTTGACTTGTAGACAACTGCCGTACCACTGGGCCATTTATTTGCCAGTCAAAATCCCGACACATGCAAAAACTCAACCGAGCGGGAATGTGTTTATTTGGTGCCATTTGTTCCTTTGTTGCCGACACTGAGCGGAGCAAGGCCAGAGGGTTGACCCGACGCGAAGTCAAATTCCAGGGATTCGGCGATCGCGTGAAGGGTGGATGAAGAAGACACCGAGCGGAGCAAGACCGACGCAAAGTGATGTAGCGGTTCTATTGTCTGGGAGTGATGGGGTTCCTTTGTTGGAGACGGAGTCGTCTATCAATATCATCCGCATCTAACCCGGGTCCTACATCGCGTCAATTGAGAGTCCCCTCAAGTGCTCGCGATCCGAATCGAAAGGCCCAAAGGGCGACGGCGAGCGGCCAGGTGGTGCAGACTTTCTTGGGCCGTCATGTTCTGCTAGGTGTAGTAGTGTTACTTGGACGATACCAAGGAAGAGGTTGTGCATTGCATCAACCACAGCAAAGCGAGAGGGATCGAAATATGGAAGGCGAAGTAAAACTGACCACCGCATCCCTGTTTCGTCCACAATTTCCTGTCGACT
>Ga0307514_10002617_pt1 | contig 18409 bp, 18 predicted proteins | sample 16_EM_MG_FD_203088 | JGI IMG/M metagenome (GOLD analysis project Ga0307514, IMG submission 203088) | Populus trichocarpa ectomycorrhiza microbial communities from riparian zone in the Pacific Northwest, United States - 16_EM | ecosystem: Host-associated > Plants > Roots > Unclassified | place... | reverse complement strand
CAAGATGAATGCTCTTGATTATATAATTTGGAAATTGTGCTCGTAATCTAATAATTTGAGCAAGTAAACTTTCAAACACCAAATTACGAGTAATTTTTGGTTATTTGGTTCGTTGAACTTCTAATTCATTATTGCATTGACTTCGATTGTACTAATACTTGTGTAGTGCAAACCTGAAGATAAAACGAGTAATTTTTTCAATATTTGTTTTTCAGTAGAGACATTTGATAAGATGTAAAGATATTCTATATCATTGTCATTGGCAATCTCAATATGGTACCCGTGAAGTCGTATATCTTTGAAACTTAGTAGATTTCTCCTTGATTTAGTAGAGAACAAAGCATTATTAATAATAAATCTTGTTCTATTAGGAAGCGTTATATTAGCTCTTCTAGAGCTTTCAATCAAGTCTATTGAACCTGATATTGTATTCACTTTTACTTTCATCATTCTTATATTTGAAAAATATTGCTTATGCCTAAGAATGGTATGTGTCGTTGCACTATCTGCTAAGCATATATCTCAATAACTGATATTGGGATTATTTAGAACATGATGTGAATCCATATTTTCTTCATGAAAAGAAATAAATATATAATAAGTTCATAATAAGACATAATTATTATAACACAATCTTTTTCATTAAATAAGCCAACATGAAAGGAAGAAAACAAAACACATTGAAATATACTAGCATAAAGGAAACACACTGAAAAGATAAACATAATTTTGAATTATGACATTGTTATATTAACTAATTATTATCATTACAAAAAATATTAACTTTCCCATTAGTTTGCTCAAAATAATTTGCAATGTCAAGGTGTGTCATATCTAAAGGATAAATATCATCATTACCTTGTTATGGGTGAGAAAAATGTATTTCTATGTTCTTTTCCTTTCCTTTTAATGAAGACTGATATAAATCCACAAGATGTTTGGCCATATGACAGGTACGAGACCAATGTCCTTTCATTCCACATCGATAACATGCATTTTCTATCTTCTTGGTATCTCTGCTATGTATATTCTTCTCATTTTCTTGTTTCTCTGTGAGGGTTTGTAAGAATTTGATGAATTACGACCATTATAGTTGCGGTAGTTCAACCGTCTTCTCCCATCGATAACATGCATTTTCTATCTTCTTGGTATCTCCGCTATGTATATTCTTCTCATTTTCTTGTTTCTCCTCATTCTGTGAGGGTTTGTAAGAATTTGATGAATTACGACCATTATAGTTGCGGTAATTCAACCGTCTTCTCCCATGGTCACGTCCTCAACCTCTATTACGACCACGACCATAATTATAATTATATCTCGTAAAATTCACTTCAGGGAATGAAGCTGAACCAGTTGGTCGTGATTCATGATTTTTTATTAAAAGCTCATTATTCTGTTCAGCCATAAGGAGACATGAAATTAGTTCAGAATATTTCTTAAAACCTCGTTTTCTATATTGTTGTTGCAGGAGCATATTCGAGGCATGAAAAACAGAGAATGTTTTTTTTTCTAACATATCATCATCGGTGACATTGTCTCCACACAATTTCAATTTAGAACTGATATTAAACATTGTAGAATTTTATTCACTTACTGATTTAAAATCCTGCAATCATTAATGTATCCAATCATAATGAGATTTTGGGAGAATAAATGTCTTTTGATGGTCATACTTTTCTTTCAAATTTTGCCAAAGAATAAAAGGATCTTTGATTGTGAGATACTCTATCTTTAACTCCTCATAAAGATGACGACGTAAGAAAATCATGGCTTTTACCTTGTTTTAACTAGATGCTTCATTATCATCTATAATGGTGTCTTTAAGACCTATGACATTAGGTGAATTTCAACATCAAGGATCCATGACAAATGATTTTGTCTGTAATATCAAGTGCCACGAACTCAAGTTTGGCAATGTTTGTCATTGTTACTTCTACTTCTTATTAATAAACCAAATATAATTATCTGCTTCATCATGAAAGCGAGGAGAAATTTGTGCTTCTATTTCTTGTTAAATATAATTGTCTGCTTCAAGATGAAAGCAGGGAGCAATTTATACCGATAATGTATATAAAACTATATTTCAAGAAGCATAAAATAATAAAATAATATAATTAATAAAGAATAAATAGAATATATAAGAACAACAAAGATTAGGGGATGAAGAAAGAACACTTTTATTTCATATGAATTTATAGTTATATATGTGTATCATATTCTATCAACAATGCTCATATATATATATATATATATATACATACATATACACGCATACTTGTAAGTTTAAACGTTATAAGAAAATATAGATTTAAATGAATTCAAAAAGATTCAAATAAACTTAATAATGATAAATAAACATAATAATAAAGGGGTCTATAAAGCACCTAGATATTGTAGTTTATTTTAGTATTTTAAAAGAATATTTTTAAAAAATTAATTTTTTAATTCTAAATTATTTTTTTATTGATATTTAGAACTTACTATAAAGAGTCAAGAAAGCGGGTCTTTTTTACTGCTGATCATATTTTCTCATCTATTTTTTTTTTTATTTTAAATGGTAAGCCAGCACCACTCTCTATATCTTGTTTCTGTATTTTTTTTCATGGTTCTTGGTTATGAAGAGACGTTGTGAAAAGCAAAAGCCTTAGACACAATTAGGTGTAGTGTCTCTTTTCTTTTCTTTTTTTTGTTGTTTTTTTGTTGTAACTTCTCTTTCTTGCTTTCAAGTTTAATTTTTGCAATTATTAGAGAGAGAAAGAGAGCTATTTTACAAGAGGCTGTGATGGGTTGCCTTGGATCCAGGGAACTCTTTAGTAAATATGTGAAAAGGGTGCTATCTTTTTTAGGGTTCTCTTGTGATTCTTGGGACTTTTAAGTTTTCTCGGGTTCTTTTTCATGACCCCCTTTTGTTTCTCTTTCTTGGGTTTAAAGATCAGGGGTTGGTTTCCAATTTCGTGTTTTTTTCTTTTTTTTGAAATTCTGTTCTATTTTTTTGTGGATTTAAAGTTGCTGTCTTGTTGTTTCTCTCTCATTGTAGTTGATGGAGGTAAATGGAGAAGATTCCATTTAAGAAGTTAATGAGGCCTTAAACAGGTCTAGCCTATCTATTTAGAGTCTGTAAGCTTCCACAAATGGAAATTTGGATCCATTCTCGTTGACCAGATCTGACTAACATTTCACTTTTAAGAACTTTTAGCTCACCCATATCTTTGCATCCACTGGATTGGCCTCCTGATTTTGTTAGAGTATTAAACTTTGATTTACCTTTTCCTAAAAGGCATGGAAAATGGTCTGTCAAAACCTGTTGTTCACATTCCAAAATCATTCTTGATGAGTGAAGGGTTGATAATTTTAGTTGAATAATGAGAGGCTGTGTGATCTTGGAGGGGTTAGAGGGTAACTTTTTGTACTGTCCAGATAGTGATTTTGATGGAGGAGATGTACCGGGCGGTTGCAGTGCCATTTAGAGTAGGTAATTCAGTCTGTGAGAGTCCGTCCTTAGATACCCATATGGATATCACAAGACTTTTAATGGCAGACACAGCTAGCTTATTATCTGATACTGTAACTAAGGTTTCTACTGTGGGGAATAAGGATTGTAATTGTTGTGATTTAGATGATGAAGTTAAAGATACAGCAGTGCAAGCTCCTAAAGAGGACAAGGGAGGAGGAGGAGGCCCTTTGTTGGATATGATCTCTGAAAATGAAAGAAATTGGGTTGTTGGTGATGATGTGATAACACGGGATAGCGAGGAGGACGATTCTTTGTCGTTGGAGGGTGATCCAATTCTTGATTGTTCTTGTTCTCTGTCAGTGGCCAGTGAGACAAGTAGCTTATGTGGAGAGGATTTCTTGAGTTTTGAGGCCACCTTTGAGGTAGGAACACCAAGTTCTGTAGATATTGAAAAGAGTGCTGGTGGTGTTGATATTATTCCCAAGACAGCAGATTTGGGGGATTTGAATGTTGACGCCATCGTTAGCGATCCCCTTTCTGTGGCAGGAATTGTTGAGGAAGAGGTTGGAGATGGATCTGATGCAAAGACATCCGCTGTGGTACCTAAGTTGACTCTGGAAAGAGGGGCCAGTGGTACAATCTCAAGAAGTGTTTTTGAAGTGGACTACATACCCCTTTGGGGATTTACGTCTGTGTGTGGAAGGAGACCAGAGATGGAAGATGCAGTTGCTGCTGTGCCTTATTTTTTGAAAATTCATATTCAAATGCTGATTGGAGACCGATTACTTGATGGCATGAGCAATTGTTTACCGCTCCAGACTGCTCATTTCTTTGGAGTTTATGATGGTCATGGAGGCTCACAGGTAACTTATCCTTGTGCTCTTTATCCTTATTATTTATTTATGTTTCTCTGGCTTTCTTCCTATTGTCAGATCATGTTGCTGTTTCCTTTATAGAGGTGATTAGCTTACATTCCGCTGGCTTTCTTTTTTAGGTGGCAAATTATTGCCGTGATCGTTTCCATTCTGCTTTGTCTGAGGAGATAGAATTTGTTAAAAATGGCCTGATTGATGGAAGTATTAAGGATGGTTGCCAGGAGCAGTGGAAAAAAGCTTTCACCAATTGTTTTCTTAAGGTAGATGCTGAAGTCGGAGGAAAGGGTAGTGCTGAACCAGTTGCTCCAGAAACTGTTGGTTCTACTGCTGTTGTGGCCACTATTTGTTCATCCCACATCATAGTAGCAAACTGTGGAGACTCACGAGCAGTTCTTTGTCGTGGGAAAGAACCAGTGGCATTATCAGTGGATCATAAAGTAAGAGCCTTTAGAACTGTAGGCTTGGATCTTAAAATCTTTTAATAATAATAATAATAAAAGACTGGGAAGCTGATTCTTGTTCTTTCGATTCTCTCGTTAAATCTTATCTTAGCCTAACCGAGAAGATGAGTATGCAAGGATAGAAGCGGCTGGAGGCAAGGTCATACAGTGGAATGGGCATCGTGTCTTTGGTGTTCTAGCTATGTCAAGATCTATTGGTATGTTCTTCTCACCCTCATTTTTATCTGTTTCTTCCTTATCTTATTCAAACATGTTAACAGCACTGTTGTCATCTGGATTCTTTTGCATCTAAGTTACTGTCATTCTCCTATTGGCTAATCTTGAAGGTAAGGATAAAATGACAACATTCACTTTCATAAAGGACTCCATGGGCATCCAATGACTATTCGACCTTAGCTGTGTTTTCCCTCGTCATTGATTGTCACCTGTGACTATTTAGAGATGCATCTTTGTAATTGTAAGAGACATGTCAAGTCTGTACTTACTAAAATAAATCCAGGAATTTTAAGTTTCTGATCATGATCAGAAACTTAAAATTCCTGGACTAATTTTAGGTGTTGGAACCTCCAGAGAACATGTCCAAGTCTCAAAGAATTGCCTTGTCCATGTCATACTACCAACGAGATGCTTGGACATTCTTGGTGATCAGAAACTCAAAATTCCTGGATTAATTTTAGGTGTTGGAACCTCCGGAGAATATGTCCAAGTCTCAAAGAATTTCCTTGTCCTTGTCATCAAAGACAAGTAAATAGACATCCTTGGTGGTTTTAATGCTAGGATAAACAAGTGATTCCATCGATGCCTGCTTCAGAATTTTTCAATGTGGAAGTTTTCTTTTCCTACTTTGTTCATTTTTTTGGATGGTGAGTTCTTTGATGTTAAGGTATATGTCTCACAACATTTCTAAACTAGTAAATTGCATCCATAATAACTTTGGGCAACTCATGCTTGTGAAATTTGACTGTTATTCTGGTATGAAACCATCTTTTATGTTTTCAGCCTTAGATGATGATGCTTGTGCACATAAATCTCAAGCCTTGCATGATATGAAATTCTTACATGTCTGGTGAAAGTCTATTGACTAGTGTTTATTCAACCTTGATTAAACTTTTTTGAGGATGTCTCTTTAATGTGCAATTGCAATGTTGATGATATGAAGTAGAACTTCTTGAAGGGAAATTTATCCATTGAAGTGTCGCATACATCTGCCTTCTCATTAAAGTTGCATTTTAGCCATGTCAATCAATCCTTGGAAAAACTCTCCAAATGTTAAACGAAGTCCTGCATTGTGGAGGATTGATTGTTGTGATTTTCCTTTGTATGTATTACATGACATTTTGTATTTGTGAAGAATAAAATATCCTTTGAGTGATATATCTGAGATGGATTCAGTTGCTAGTTTGTGTGAAAATCATCTAAAGGTGTTGCTGCATTCACTCATTTGTTGGTTGGTTCAAGGACTCATGATTATGGGTGTAATAATTTATTAGCCTCTTTCCTTACGAAAATAAATGGATCACATAACTTTAAAACTTTACATCATTCTTGCTTTTGAGTGGCAGGTGATAGATATTTAAAACCGTGGATTATTCCAGAACCTGAAGTGATGTTCATTCCTAGGGCAAAAGAAGATGAGTGCCTCATTCTGGCTAGTGATGGTTTGTGGGATGTCATGTCAAATGAAGAAGCATGTGATCTGGCTCGCAAACGAATACTTGTCTGGCACAAAAAGAATGGTGTCACACTTTCCTCCTCAAGGGGCGGGGGAATTGATCCTGCAGCTCAAGCAGCAGCTGAGTACCTCTCAAACCGTGCCCTTCAAAAAGGAAGCAAGGACAACATCACTGTAATTGTGGTGGATCTGAAGGCGCAGAGGAAGTTCAAAACCAAAACATGACTGATTCTTTTGGCAGCTCAACTTGTAGACTTAATCTGGTACAATATATGTTGCCCATCTGTTTTTCACCTGGGCTTTATGGCTAAATGGAAGTAGATGCCTGTATGTATTGGTAGAATGCTTGCCATCCTAGAACTCTTCTTTCTCTTGAAGAGTTGCCATACACTTCCTAGGCTTGGCTATGTAAATCCTAGCCGTTTGTTGTAGGATAGGAGATCACAACGGTTCCATCTTTGAAATTATGGGCAATTGTATTCGTTATGCCTCCGAGCTTGAATAAAAAAAAAGCAGCTCTATGAGGTATTACTTCCTATTTTTCTACGCAAGTGCTTCTTATAAAGGAATTGGATAAACTGTGGAGATGACTCGTCAGTTGTGATGATGCCATTATCTCACTTTCTGGAGCATATTCATGTAGGCATTGATGGAACTTTATGGTTATCCTAATTATTATAGTAGTGCCAGTGATGCAAAAATGGCAGAGCAGGGTCGAAGAAGGCAAGAAGCGTTAGTTACTGGGTGACATTATTTTCCCAGAAGTTTCAGGTCATTGGCAATGGTTTAGGGCAACGCTGCAGGTAATGCTGCTTGATGCTGTTCTCTGTTATGGTTATCTAATACCCAAATGTATCATGCAACGTGTTAGTAGCATTGGAGGAGGTAGATGCATGGCAGCTATTTTTGTCAGGTTACAGTTATGTATGCAAAATGCTAGAGTGATGCAGAAAGTAACACAACAAATCAAAAGAAAAGAAAAAACAAAGGTGTCGAGGACAAAGGGCTTGGGATCAACAAACATGTGATTTAAAAGTTTGATGCTACACTGCTGCCTAAATCCTCCCTAATCATCAATCAATTTTTGTACTTGATGAAAAGCAAAGTTCCCTTGTTTTACTTTCCCACAATAAGGAAATTTCCCAACTGTGGATTTGCAGCTACATTATAACATCAAGAACAAAAATTATACCACCATTACAATTTACAAACAATTCAAAAAAGGGCATAAACTAAACATTATCATTCGATGTAAGATCTTGTTTTACTCTTACACACACACACCTCAAACAAGTCATCCTCGTCACAATTAGTACATTAAAAAAAAAAAAGCACTTTCTTCCAGTCTCCTTGGAGATTCCACTTCTGGATGATGGGGTGGAGGAAAAAAAAAGTATTCCAATGTGATCCTGAATGTAGCTTGCAACACCAAAAATCACTCACGAAAAGAAGCCAACATATATATTAGCCACGATATTTAAATTATAAGCCCCCCAATGGGTTTCTAATTTCACTAACCTTGCAAGACTCATCCCAACATGGACATAACATCTTCTGACGCGAGCTGCCTCAAACTCTATATTTCGTGTTGGGTTGGGAGATAACGGCCTTACTTACTTGACCCAATAACAATCTCAAAGAACATGAACCGCTTATTGTCTCTTCTCAGCTCCCTATCTTCAAGTAGGGGTGTTTATCGACGGAAGCCAGGGTATGTATGTATATTCCAGCTGTTTATCGCAAGGATAGGAGACGATACAGATTCATGCTTTTGTCATGAAGAGGGCACTACGGGTTACTAACTTCCTATAATTTTAAGCACGCAGTTCCTTTTTTTGGGTTTTTATCACAGTGGAAAAAAATTTGGTGAAGTAACCAATGAAATAAATATTTAAAGAAATAATACAGTTTAACAAGTTACAGATAGCGTCTGCAACTCACGAGTTATAAATGCCATATACAATTTTTATTTTGCGATTGCTATTTGCAACACGCAAGTCGCAGATAGCATCTGCGATTTTATACAAAATTAAAATCTAGAGCTCTTTTCTTTTCTTTTCTCTTCTTATTTCCCCCTCTCCCCCCACAATTAGTCGCTCTTGGGTTAGGTGATTATGTAAGAAAACAAATGTCGATACATGAAATTGTTAATATGAAATCTTAGTTGGGTATGACATTTGCTCCATATTGCAATGGAGAATCCAAACCAAGTGACGATGAAATGACCATCACATTAATAGAGTTAAGGTTGAGGAGGAAGATCATGATGCTAAGTTAGTTAAGCCTGTTGATAAATCCATGACTCATTTTGCTCCTAAATTTGAGGTTATGAGTGGGGATGACCAATATAAATGCAATGAGGGGCTTATAGTCATAGGTATTTGGGCTTATTAGTTGATGAGTTAAAGGTTGAAAAAAGATTCAGAGACAAGTTGTTACGATGTTGCGGTCACACAAACTAATTACCCTAGCTTAAATAAACAAGATAGTATAGAACAAGTAAGGGGTCGATCCCACGAGAAAGGTTAAGCTCAGATTTTTATGCTACAAGATATGCAATGGGGGGATTTTGAGTTTATCTAGGCTATAGCAGAATAAAACAATCAAGCTCAATTAAATAAATCAGAAAACTATCAAGAGAACAAACCTTGGTTTCAAGTAGACATCTACCTACAGAATCAGAACCGATCATTGAAATGAAACATCAATTTATATTCTGAACCTTTATCTTTTCTTAACATTGGTTAGTTAATAGAATCATTGTATAACTAACCCTAACCAACAAACATTTACAGTGTATGCACTAGTAATTTAATTCAATGGCAGCCTTAAGAATTAGATAAATTGATTAATCTAGACAACTTAACTGTCTGCAGTTCATGTTTGATTTATTCTAATGTTCTCCCTAAAATTAATAATATAGATTCGCCATAATTATTAAACTCAGTTGCTTCACAAGTTTATATACCTCAACTCCGGTTTTGATATCAAACTTAGCAATAAATTATTCACAATAATAACTTAGAGTCTGCTCTAGCAATTAAAATAAACAATCATAAGAAAACAAACATATTCATCATATAAACTGAAAAGAAAATTTAAAATAAATCTCATAGTTCTTGAAATTCGAAAGTTTCTGTGTCCTTGCAACAAAGAAAAAGAGCTTAGTCTTGCATGTCTAATCATCAAACAACTAATCAAAAGGAAAGAAGAATGCATGATTTCGGGTTATTGGAAGAAAATGTGTGTTTTTCTTCTTTTCTAGTCGCCCCCCCTTTTCCTTTCTCTCTTTCTTTTTATTTGATATGAAACCTTAATCCCTCTTTCCTACAAAATAGTCCTTACCTAAGTAGACAATTTATATTTAAGTAGTTCAATAACTATTTTTCTAAAAAAGAAGAAATAGCCTTGCATAAAATCCTCAATCTTTGACTTCGGACTTAGAAGAGTTAAATTGCCAAAATAAAGTCTTGGATGTCGGTTTGGATGCTTTGGAAAGTAATTTGGATTTGTTTCTTCACAAAACCTCTCTCTTGGCAGAATTCATGTGTCATTTTTATAAAAATCATATCTCTCTCATATAAGCTCATTTTCTGCTAAAATTTGGTAGGCTGATAGGTCTTTGAGTCAAGAATTCAAAAAAATTAAGATTGCATCAAATGAACTTCTCTAGCTCAATATATTCAAGTCAGAATAACCGAAGGTCAACACTAGCAGAATGCGAGATTTGTCTTTGAAGGTTGTGATTTCCATGCTCTTTTTTTTCTTTCTTGCCATATATTTATAGAAAGGTATGGATGTTAGCTTTCTAATGTCACTGAAATCACTTCATTTCAACTTCTAGAGCTCAAGCTCTGCACAAAATATCGATCGGAGGTCAAATCTACCAATTATCTCCAAATTACTTCTTTTTGAATTTTACATCCAAAAGTGCTTTCAAAACATAAAATAAAAAATATCAAGACATTTTATATATAAAACATAGGCAAAATAGCAGGTAAATGTGGGTAAAACTATCAAATAATAAGGTTACATCAAATACCCCTACACTTAGCTCTTGCTTGTCCTCGAGAAAGGAGAGATGAAATCAAACTTAAATTAAATAAGTAAAATAACTATGACTAATCTCTTAATCTCCCATCAATGTCCAATTGTACATGCATTATAAACAAGAATACAATCAAGAAGGATAAAAAAACATAAATTTTCATGAATTTATTTACATGTGAACTTCAAAACTCAATTAATCATTGGGATTTAAATGAAATCTATGCCATGCCAAAATGATAAGTCCTCTCATTGATATACACTCCAACACTCATGTGTTTAGGGTTTATGTTAAATCTCTCAAATTCAATCATTGAGTATGTTCTACCGTAAGCTTGCTCTTCAATCTTATCTCCATTACTAAAATATTACAAGCAATGCATGAATCAAAAAGTCTTTCTTTTTTGTTGTAATGGGGTTAAGGTTAAGGTGAGGTAAAAGAAGAGAAAAGAAATGCTAAAACCAAAGGAAGTAAAACATTCTATAGAAAATGATTTTTGAAACAAGATATCTCATCAAGACACACAAATTTTCCATCTTTAAGCACCAATACTTGACTTCTTTTGATTTCAAGCTCCATCAACATAAAATTTTAAGAACACAATGGAACACTTTTCTTTTCTATTCTTTTTATTTTCTTTTTTCTTTTCGTTTTTTTTTTCACCTTTGGCAACTTTGTCCATTTTTTTTTATCAAGCATCACTTTTTTTTCTTTTTTTTTGGTAATTTCCAACCATAATCCATGATATATCAACAAGTATATGCTCTACTAATCCTTAGACAGGGGAAAAGGAAAACATATAAAAAGTTAACGTTTACATATGGGTAAAGCAAAGAAAAGATAAACAAGCTCAAAAGGGCTCACTAAGGATAATATGCTTTAGGTTGGCTTTTTTGCTCAAATGGTTAAAATTCTTAATGCCTTTATCATCTTCATGTACACATGTAATGTGAATGTAATCTCAACAAGATATGAAGCAAGCTCTAGAGATACATATCATTGAAAGAATGCACAATTAAAGAATATAATGTTGAAGGCTTAAAAGCTTGTATTGGTATAACACTATAAAGTTAATATGATATATTTTCAACGTCAATCCCTAGACTAATTAAACTTTAAAACTTGCATGCACACTCATTCATTCAATTTATATTTTCATCTATCTACCTAACTTAATTCTCATACATAATACTCATATTCTCATAAACCAATGGGAGTTCAAAAGATAAAACTTAGACTTTTTTTTTTTGAAAAACAACAAAGAAAATCAAAATTTTCTCAATACCCTCCCACTTTAAACACAACAGTGTCCTCAATGTTGAAATAAAACAAAATGAATACAGGAGAATGACAAAAATAAAGTAAAATACGAAAAATAAAAGATAAGAGAAAAAGAAAGCAAATCTGATTTTTTTTGTTGGGTTGCCTTCCAGTAAGCACTTTTATTTTATGTCATTGGCTCACCATGTTGCATGCTTATTCTTTATATATTGGTTCAGCTAACTCCACAGAAGCGGTGATTTTTGTTGTCCAACCTTCACAGAAAGGTTTCAAACGATGCCCATTGACCTTGAGCACTTTGTTTATTTCTAAACTTATAATTTCAACTGCACCATAAGGAAAAATATTAGAAACAACAACAGGTCCAATCCAACGAGAGCGCAACTTTCCAGGAAAGAGTTCCAAACGTGAATGATAAAGAAGGACTTTGTCTCCAACATGAAACTCCTTTATTGTAATCATTAGGTCATGAAGACTCTTGGTATTTTCTTTGTAAATCCTTGCATTCTTATAGGCATCATTGCGTATCTTGTCCAACTCTTGTAATTGCAACTTTCTTGCAATCCCAACAACATCATAATCCAAGTTTCATTGTTTAATGCCCAACATCATCATAATCCAAGTTTCATTGTTTAATGCCTAAAAAGCTTTGTGTTCAAGCTTCACCGGTAGATGATATGCTTTTCCATAAATCATCCTATAAGGTAACATTCCTATAAGTGATTTGTAAGTAGTCCGATAAGCCCAAAGTCCATTACCAAGTCATAGACTCCAATCTCGCCGATTCGTTTGCACTGTTTTCTAAAAAATGGACTTGATTTCTCGATTTGAAATTTCAACTTGGCCATTCATTTGAGGGTGGTAAGCTATGGAAGTCCGGTGAGTCACATGATATTTGCGGAGTAATGCTTCCATTGAACAGTTGCAAAAATGAGTGTCACGATCGCTAATGATAGCTTTGGGGATTCCAAACCTATCAAATATGTGAGTCTTGACAAAATCTAAAACAACCTTTGCATCATTAGTTCATGTGGCTTTCACCTCAATCCATTTGGACATATAATCAACAACAAGAATGATATAAAGATTACCAAAAGAAAAAGGGAATGGACCCATAAAATCAATAACCCAAACATAAAAAATTTCACTTACAAGAATATTCGTTAAAGGCATTTGATTTTTATGAGTGATATTACCTGTTCTTTGGTATTTTTCACATGATTTGCAAAAGTGATATGCATTCTTAAAAATAGAACGCCAATAAAGACCACTTTCAAGTACCTTGTAGGCCGTTTGTTTTGCTCCAAAATGCCCACCACAAGAATAAGAATGATAAAAAGTGAGAATGGAATGAAATTCATCTTATGGTACACATCTCCTAACTGCTTGACTCACATAAAATTTCCACAGATAAGAAGTGTCCAAAAAATAATATTTAGCATCAGCTAATAACTTGTCTTTTTGGGATATAGACAAACCTGAAGGGAATTCTTTGGTGACTAAATAGTTCACCAAATCAGCATACCATGGTCTTGTAGAGAAATTTAACACATACAACTGCTCCTCAGGGAATGTCTCTCTTATTGTTTTGGTTTGTATATCCTCAGTCCTCAGTCGGCTTAAGTGATCAGTCACATGGTTTTTGACACCTTTTTTTTTCTTTGATCTCAAGATCAAATTCTTGTAAAAGCAAGATCCACCTAATCAATCTTGGTTTGTTCTCCTTTTTCTTTAAAAGATACCTTAAAGCTGCATGGTCAGTAAAAACAACGACTTTTGTACCAAGTAGATATGACCTGAATTTTTCAAGAGCAAACACCACTGCAAAAAGTTCCTTTTTAGTTGTATGGTAATTGCATTGCGCTCCATCCAACATACAGGACGCATGTACGATATCATACAAATTCTTCCCTATTCTTTGCCTAAGTACAGCCCCAGCCGCATAGTCACTCGCATCACACATTATCTCGAAAGGCTCATCCTAGTTTGATGATTGGATGATAGGGGCAGATGCGACACACTTCTTAAGCTCATCATAGGCATTTTTACATGCTTGATCAAACACAAAATCCACTTCTTTGGCTAATAACTTGCACAAGGGTGATGTAATCTTTGAGAAATCTTTGATAAAGCGTTGATATAAACCTGTCAGGCGTTCAAGCATTTGGTCCATGAATGGTAATGGGAAATGATCTTTGCGTGTAGAAAGATTAAGCTTTCTATAATCAACACACATTCTCCAACCACTCAAGATGCGAGTAGAAATGAGTTCATCCTTTTTGTTCTTTACCAACATGATTTCGATCTTTTTGGGCACCACATGGATAGGCGCCACCCATTTACTGTCTGTGATGGGGTAAATGACTCATGCATCTAATAATTTCAAAATTTCAGCTTTCACTACCTTCATCACAGGCGAATTCAACCTTCTTCGTATTTCCCTTGTTGGTTTCGCATTGTCCTCCAATAGTATGTGATGCATACACATTGAGGGACTAATGCCCTTGATATTGGCTAAAGTCCATCCAATGATCGTTTTGTGATCGCACAACTTCACAAGTTTTTCCTCTTGCGCATTTGTCAAACCTTTTGCTATGATAACGGGAAGCGTATTGTTGTCGTCAATGAATACATACTTCAAATTATCGGGCAAAGGTTTCAATTCTAACTCGGGGGCCTATAAAATAGATGGAAAAAACTTTTTATGTGAAAGTACTAAATCAACAAAGGCATTACCATAGGGGACGATTTATAAAGCTTGCAAAGCCAATGCTGATTTGTGAACATTTAGGGGAACACATATGTGCCTATCCATCTCTTCTATCTCAGTAAAATCATAGCCATAGCTCAAAGCCACGCTTAATTCGTCCTCACAATCAAAATAAAAAACTTGTTGCACACACTTATCAACTTGGTCATAGCATATGATAGAATAAACATTGTTGTAAGGATATTTCATTGCATCATGAAAATTAAATTCAATCTTTTTATCTCTTACTTCCATGGACAAAGTATCCTTACCACAATCAATTTTTGTATTAACAGTTTTCAAGAATGGTCTCCCAAATAGTATAGGAGTGTTGTTTGATGAATCACAAGAATATAAAAGTCACATGGAATAACCAAACTATCAATCTTGACTAGGACATCTTCTATTACACCAAGTGGATAAACAAAACTACAATCCGCAAGTTGTATTACAATGCTAGTTTTAATCAAAGGCTCAAGACTAAGAGAATCATAAACATGTTTAGGCATAATACTAATGGATGCACCTAAATCACATAAGGCACTTTTAAAATTAGCATTACCAATAACACATGTGATAGTAAACACACCTAGGTCTTTTTGCTTCAAAAGCAAATTCTTTTGAACAACAGCAGATACAACTTCACTTATACTTACCATTTCGTAACCTTTTAGCTTGAAAGCTCTCTTGGTAGCACACAACTCCTTCAAGAATTTGGCATACTTGAGAATTTGTATGATAGCATCAATCAAAGGAATGTTGATTTCCAATTTCTTGAAGACCTCTAAAATTTCTTTTTCTTTGTCCTCTTTCTTTGACCTAGAAGAACTCACAAGAAAGGGGGGGATTTTCTTAAAATTGGAATTCATTGAGTTAGGTAAGGTATTGGTCGTTGTTTTAGTTTGTGGAGGAGTAAGGTGTTTCTTCTTTATACTCAGTTCGGTTTCTATCTCCTCTTCTTCCTCCATCTCAATCTGTTTTGACCTTTGCTCTTCAAGTTCTTTCCCACTTTACAGCGTGATCGCACTAACATTCTCTTTTGGATTCAATGCTTGGGAGGGCAATTTTCCATTCATTTGTGCTTCCAATTTCCCTACACTTGAAGCTACTTACCCCATTTGCTTCTTTAAGTTATGAATGCTTGACCTTGTTTTTTGTTGAAAAGACATGACATTTTGTTGCAAGGTCACTGTGTTAGAAGCCAAGGTTTTTGTCATCTCACGAAGATCATCACTTGATGACCCTATAATATTGGAATTTATGAATGCAGGGGGCTGTCTCGCTTGATAATTCTGTTGGGGCTGAAATCAAGGTTGTCAAAAACGCATTTTTGACATGACATGAAAAATATAATATAAACTCGGATTGTAAAATTGTAAGGAAATGTTTTTCCCATACATAATTCAAGAACCTTAAAATACAAGATTCAAATAAAAATTCATACATAGTTCAAACACCTACAAATACATGATTGAAATAAAAATAAATACATAGTTTAAGTAACTTAAAAATACAATACAATTACTTATGTCCATAAATTTTCATTAACTAACAATTAACAAACTTAAAATAAATAATATGTTGGTGTGTCATGTAAACTAAAACTAGTTTCATTGCCTTCATCTTTCTCGGTATTCCTCAAACATTCATCAATATCATTACTTTCTGGAGGATTATTAGCTTGCCAGTGGCAGGTACAAGTTAGCATAAATGCTTATCCAAATGTTTGATTACTAAGAAAAATCTTGTGACCAAATGCACCAAAGAAGAAAAAAGAATGAATGAAGGATGCCTTTATGTTTATGCATGTTGGTATACGAAAAAGCTTTAAAAGGTGTTTGTTTACGCGGTAGCTTTAGCTTTTAAAGCCAACCGTGTAAACATCATGTTTGGTAACAAAAAAAAAACTTAACTGTTTGTGTGGGACCCATGTATTTTGGGTTGAAACTGTCGGTTCCACAAAGCACCTGAGAGCTGTTTCTTCTTGCGTCTGCCAAGTGAATAATTCACCTTCACCTGCTTCTTCTTGCGTCTGCCAGGTGAATAATTCACCTGGGCACTGTTCATGTGAACAATATCTTCACTGGATCGCGTCCGACTCGGTAAAAAAATTTTATTTTTTTAAAATTTTATTTTACTCGAAAAACTAGTGTTTAATATTATTTAATAATACTACATAAATTAGAAGAACATCGCATGATGACGTAGCATTTGTGGAATTTAATCGCAATTCCAATTTTGTTTCTGATGATATTTTACTTGATTTTGTTGCACGCTTAAAAAACCATGGAAACTATAGTCCTTATCAAAAGAATTTCATACATGATGAAATTGTAGATAAGTTAATGGAATAATAAAAAATATTTGATATAAAGTATTATTTATTTAATGATGTAATAATGGTAGTTAAATTTACAATATTTAAATTAAAAACCATCAATATTAATATATATCTTTTTTTTAATTATTTTATAACCTCAATTTGAAAAGCATGTTTAACCAAACATATTAAACTACTTTTTATTCAACCTCAATTTCAACCACGGTTTTAACTAAACATATATAAATATCAAACCAACCTCAACCAAAAGTACTTTTTATAAAACAACTTTTTTCAAACCACAACCACAAAAACTACCACAATACCAAACACACTAACTGAAACTGACTAAGCATGACATGTCCACATCAACATTGTCAAAAATTATAGGGGCAATTAATTTATAATATTATACACCAAACGTTTTTGCTAGCAGAGAGGCAGGTGCATCACATGCATATAATTCCATGTCCAGGTCAAGCCAGCATGATCGGTGAATTCATTAACTAATTCAAGCCTAACACATATTGACCAGACTTAACCCAGAACATAACGAGGAGTGTAAATTAAAGAGAAAACACAGAAAAAAACCCATCCATGACAAACAAACCTTGTCTGTCTGTGGCTAAAAAGCTCCAACTTGTACTTCTCATGGCAGACCATCTATACAATGCTAAAGTGTGTAGTTGATTAATGGTCAATCTTCTGAACATGTTGCTGGAATGATTAGAAACAACAACTTTGAACGTACATACCATACAACAAAATGCAAGAAATGTGAGATATTTATTGTCTAACCTATTACTCGTATGAAAACTATAGACTCCATTGTTCCTCACTCACCATCGCCCTGCAATCACGACAAAGTCAAGATTCGGACAGCAACACCCTTCGAGCAAGATGAGCTTTTTCCAGTTGTTTAGTTTGGTAAATTTTTTGTCTTCTGCAAATTTAAGTTTTGCTTGATGATTTGAAATAAGAAAAATTACATTACTTCTCTGTTTTTACACTCTCTGTTCTCTCACAATTTACATTCCACAATCCACAATCTATAAATTGAGTAACACCTTCTCCTAAAAAAATCATCAGCAAGTTTCCAAATAGCCTAAACCAAGAACAGCTTCACAGATCTATAGCAACTCTATCAACTATTGAAATTTTAATTGATTTAAATCAACCCAGTTTTTTACTGGAACGAAGTAGAATTACTGGAACGATTAACAAAGGAAAAGACTTGCAAAGAAGTGGAATTACTGGAATGAATGACACGATTAAAGAGTTGATGTCTTATCCCAAGTGCAGGAGTGTCAAAGTAATAAAAACCTGGTAAGACCGGGGTCGAACCATAGGGAGGTGAACTATATAAATTATAAATAACAATAACAATAACAACAACAACAACGATGATGATGATGATGATGGTGATGATGAGTTAAAGAGGAATTTGAGATGTAAGATAAATGTGAAGATTAAACAATGATAAAAACAAATGTCAAGGTTAGAGGATCCACTAATAGTATTAGAGATAAGTAAAGTATAAACTCTTTAT
>Ga0307514_10002616_pt1 | contig 18414 bp, 10 predicted proteins | sample 16_EM_MG_FD_203088 | JGI IMG/M metagenome (GOLD analysis project Ga0307514, IMG submission 203088) | Populus trichocarpa ectomycorrhiza microbial communities from riparian zone in the Pacific Northwest, United States - 16_EM | ecosystem: Host-associated > Plants > Roots > Unclassified | place... | reverse complement strand
TCATCTTACACCTTTCATCAAAGATGAGGTGAGATGAGGTGAGATGTTTGATGTAAGATGTAAGATATAAGAGTAGTAGTAATACGCTACTATCTTAAAGAAACTTAGTTAACGAATCTGAAGAACTATGGTTGCCCTAGGGAACCGATATAGTGGAAAGAGTTATGATCTTTAGCCTTACGAATGGCCTTGCAAATTATAAATAGAGACCTGATAGTCGACATCAGGGGTTTTTTATAAATAAGGAGTTATACTAAATTTTAGTTAAGAAAAGAGTTGATTTTATTAGTTAGAAGGAAGAAGAAATAGTCCGATCTTTAGTGAAAACTAAAGCGTGTAATGATAATGAATATTAAAATTAATATTCATGAGATTACCAACAAAAATTGTTATCCTCCATTATCAAGTATAGTTTCTCATTCAGGTGCTTCAGTAGATTTAGCTATTTTTAGTTTACATTTAGCTGGAGTATCTTCACTATTAGGTGCTATAAATTTCATTACTACAGCATTAAATATGAGAGCTAATGGTATGAGTTTACATAAAGTATCTTTATTTGTATGGTCTATATTTATTACAGCAGTATTATTATTATTATCATTACCAGTATTGGCTGGTGCTATTACAATGTTATTAACTGATAGAAACTTTAATACTAGCTTCTATGATCCAGCTGGAGGAGGTGATCCAATATTATATCAACATTTATTCTGGTTCTTCGGACATCCTGAAGTATATATTTTAATTTTACCTGCTTTTGGTATAGTTAGTCAAGTAGTATCAACATTTTCTGGTAAACCTATTTTTGGTTATTTAGGAATGGTATATGCTATGTTATCTATTGGTATATTAGGATGTGTAGTATGGAGTCACCACATGTTTGCAGTAGGATTAGATGTAGATACTAGAGCTTACTTTACTGCAGCTACAATGGTAATTGCTGTACCAACAGGAATTAAAATCTTCTCATGGTTAGCAACATTATATGGAGGAAGTTTAAAATTTACAACACCATTAATCTTTACATTAGGTTTCTTAGCTTTATTTACTATAGGAGGATTAACTGGAGTAGTATTATCTAATGCTTCATTAGATATAGCATTACACGATAGAATAAAAAAAGATCCTGATTACGTTCAAAAATACTGGGTTGGATTAATGGACGGTGATGGTAGTATTCAAGTAAATCATTGGAGATATAAAAATCTTCAGTATAGATTAGTTATTAAATTAAAATATTGTTCTGAAAATTTATCTATGTTAAATTTAATTGGTTCCTATATCGGAGGAAGAGTAAGAATTATTGAAAATAATAAATTTGTTATTTGGGTTGTAGATAATAGAAAACAAATCCATAAAATAATTGAAATTTTTATAAAATATCCTCCACTAACTACAAGATTAAGAGCTCAATTAGCATTTATGTTAGAATGTTTTGAACAGAACAATGTTGAATGGTATTTGAATGCAAGAAATAATAAATATTTAAATTCTAATGTTGAAATTCTAAATATTGATAATAGTTATTTTAATGAATGGTTATCTGGTTTTATTGAAGCTGAAGGTAGTTTCTCTATCAGAACAACTTCTAATAAATATTCTTTTTCAATTGGACAAAATGATGATAAATATATATTAGATAAAATTAAAAATCATTTTTATATTACAAATCAAGTTAGAAAAATAAACGATAGATTTTGGATAATTGAAGTTTTTAAAAAATCAACATTAATAAATATTATTAATCATTGTATTGAATATCCTTTACTTGGAGAAAAAAAACTATCATTTACTAAATTTAGAGATCTTTTTAAATAAGTGTCGTGTTGTCTTACCACTATGACAAATGAATTTATTATTTGTCGGTAATATAAAAATATTTTTATATTGCTAACGGTGAAACCTTTTAAATAGAAAATTTATGCTTTTCTACGCTACAAATTTAAAAGGCAATACCGTGGAAACCAAATTAAAATGTTATATAATTATTATACATTTTAAAAGTAGGATCTGTAGAGACTATACGTGGTAATCGAAAGTTAATTAAGTTTAATTATTAGATAAGATATAGTCCAATCCTCTTTGTGAAAAGAGTAAAATATATATTAACTTAACTTTATTATAGGATAATTATTATTTATAATTATAAAATATATCGAATTATAAAAATGAATCATAATAATAAAATAATTAAATTAAATTTTATAAAAGAGAATAAAATTTATATAAAAGAGAATAAAATTTTATATAAATTTTATATTTAAAAGCAATCTACAATAAACAAAAACAATATACTAGTTTATTTTATACTATAAATTATTATTTATATAATTAATTATATAATTTAAATATAATAATTAAGTATAATCATAGTTATAAACATTTTTATTTAAAATAAAAAAAAAATTAAAAAATTAATGAATAATATAATATTATTAAACTCAATCATCGTTATTTTTGCTATTATTGTATTAGGTGTATTTATATATACTTTCTATAATTATATTTTTACAACTAAACATAATTCAATTAATAATGTCGGTATAATAAATAAAATCAAATCATCACTCTTCAAATTATCTTCCATTGGTACTGTATCTACAGTAGTAAATTCTTCTTCAGATAATAATACTACTGTGGTTAGTGTAACTGATGAAGAATTAAATAGTCTATTAGAAGTTGTTTTTAGAGAAATAGGTGATTCTAAATATATCAGTGTGGATCTTCTTCAAAGTTTAGGTTTATACACTTCAACTGTTGTAAATTATTTACAAAGTCTAGGCTACATTATATTTTAATATAATTATTTACAAAGTCTAGGCTACATTTTTTTTATATAAATTTTTCCCTTCCTCCTTTTTATTTTTTATTTAGGGAAGGTGGTATCTTCTTTAATTTAAATTTATTATTATAATAAATTTTTTTCCCTTCCTCCTTTTTATTTTTTATTTAGGGAAGGTGGTATCTTCTAAAATTTAAAGTTAATATAATTAACCTAATGTGAACAATAATTATTAAATAATTTATTAGACACAAGGTTTATAGACTTATTATGTAGTAGCTCACTTCCATTATGTATTATCTATGGGAGCTGTGTTTGGTTTATTTTCAGGATTCTATTATTGGACACCAAAAATTGTAGGTAAAACATATAATGAATTTTTAGGTAATGTTCACTTCTGGCTTTTATTTATTGGGGTTAACTTAACTTTTTTCCCACAACATTTCTTAGGATTATCTGGAATGCCTAGAAGAATTCCTGATTATGCTGATGCTTATGCTGGATGGAATGCTGTATCTAGTTTAGGTTCATTAATTTCATTAGTTTCTGCTATCTTATTTGGTTATATAATTTATGATCTATTTGCTAATGGTAAAGAAGTTTCAAATAACCCTTGGGCTGTACCTTCATTCTTTACTTCTTCTGTAATATTTAATGGTGATACACAAAATGTTCATACATTAGAATGGTCATTAAAAAGTCCTATTCCATTCCACGCATTTAAAATGTTACCTGTACAATCTTAATTTAATTAATTTAAATTTAAAATATTAAACTTTCAAAGATTAATTACAAATCTTATCCCCACTCACAACCTACCTTACATCTTACATCAAACATCTTTGATGAGATGAGGATGAGGGAAGGTAGTGTAAGGTGTAAGATGTAAGATGACCGATGAGGATAGAATAGATAGCACCGCTATGCTGCAGCTGCTAAAGCAAGCAAGCAGCTAAAACAGCTAAAACAGCAAAATTATGGCCTTTAATTTAGTTAGTTAAAATTTAACCTTAAGTTAATAAATTAAATTATAATCACATAAAAGAGTAGATTAATAAATAGATACTATAAATTCAAAAGATTTACTTCTACTAATATTTAATACTTAAATATAATAAAGTATCTATTATATTAAACATCTATTTTAACTTTAAATAGTAAAATCGAACAATGTTTATGATTAAATAGTATGGAGTATTAAATAACTAAGTAAATACATTAACCCCTTCTTTTTAACATAGCTTACTTATTCTCCTTTCCTTAAATAAATTTCAAATTAGGATAGCTGCAGCTGCATCATCTTACACCTTTCATCAAAGATGAGGTGGGATGTAAGCAAGCAAGCATAGATGCAAAGGAAGAATGTATCACAATAATTACTTAGTCTTCGTATTTAAATTTAATCCTGCTTAAATACAAATATTTTTATTAAGTATTTGTAATACCCACCTTATTTTTAATTGCAAAATATTAATAACCCAGCTGCATCATCTTACACCTTTCATCAAAGATGAGGTGGGATGTAAGCAAGCAAGCAAGCAATAAAAGTAAAGGATTGCGAACGCTACGCTGCTAAAGCAGTAGCTGGAGGGGTATAGCGCAAAGGAAAATAATATTAAAAATATAATAAACAATAAATCAAATTTATCACCAATTTTTTTAAATGTAATTAAATCATTTTCCAAAAATACATATTCTGAAAACAATAAAATTTTATCATATAAAAATATCTTTAATAAAAGTATCTTATGAGTAAAATTATATGATAATTATTTATATTTATTTTTAAATAAAAATACAAATAATAAATTCAGTATATTAGAACCTAAAACAAAAGTAAATAAAACAACTGCTAGTTCATTAGTTTTAGCACAAACATTACCAGTGCTAAAGGGTGTAGAAAATAATAAAGTACAAATTAATAAAAATACTATAAAATTAATTAATACAAATATAAATAATAATCAAGAAGAAAAAAAAGAAATAAATATAAATAATTATTTAAAATCTATTTCTAAATATGATTCTGAAACAGTAAAATATCAAAATATTGTATATCAATTTAATAAGAAAGGAATACAAAATAGCAGTGTAGGAATAAATAAAAATGTATTTACTTTATTAGAATCTACTTTTTTATCTATGTCTTGTTTAATAAGTAAACCTATTATTGTTATTACTCCAAATAAAGTTGTTATTCAATTATTTTATTATTTAAATAAATTTTATTATAATAATAAATTATTAAATATTAATAATGATAAATTACAATCTCTATGTTTAATTTTAAGTAAAATATATAAAAAACCAGTAGAATTAGAATTAGATAGATTACATTATCCTTATTATGATAGTAATATTTTATCTAATATGATTGGTTTAATTAGTAATATTGTTAAACTTAGATTTATTATTAAAAAATTATTTACTATAGCTAAAATTAAAAAAACTAATAATTTTATTAATAAATATTCTATTATACCTTCTTACTTATCTGGTTTTAAAATCAGAGTTGCTGGTAGATTATTAACACAAAGAGTTGTACCAAGATTAACAGTTAAAACTATACAAATAGGTACTTTAGCTAGAGGTAAAGCTCAATTTGTTGATAGTGCTAGATTTTCTAATAAAAATAAAAGAGGTTCATTTAGTATTACTGTAACTACTGGACATATATTTTTTTAATTTTAGCAATTAAAATTATCCCACTCACCTTACATCTTACATCTTTGATGACGATGACAGCATAGCACACGTATAATTAATTATACAACCTTTATATTCTTTTGTAGTAGAAGGAGTAAATTACCATCTTTAATAAAATTTTATTCTATTAATTTTTAAATTATGATAAATTATGGTAGTTAAAAAAGACTTAAAATTTTACCCGAGTAGTCGAGAAGTCGAGCTTGCTTTAGCTAACGCAGTGGAGCGATGAGGCCAAGAATTGGCCGCATGTGGAAAATATTTTAAAAGAGATTATTTAAATTAAAGTATAAGAGTGTAGTATCAATTGGTTAGTATGGCGATCTCCAAAATCATCGGTAGGTGTTCGAGTCACCTCGCTCTTGTAAAAATAAAATAAAAAATTCTAAACTTCAAATAGGGCTCTTAGCTTAATAGGTAGAGCACTCGATTGTCAATTGAGGTGATCCCAGTTCGAATCTGGAAGGGCTCGTTTTTAAAATGGAAGGTTAATAAATAAAATTACAAAAAATAAATCTCTAAAAGTATCGATGACAATATAGTAATAACATCAAAGTAATTTAAAGGGGTTATTAAGGATAACTAGCAAATTTATAAAAAAGGAGGTGTAAGCCAAAAGCCACAAATTCAATAAACTTAATATAAATATTATTTTTAATAAATATATAAGCTTGAATAAAAAAATAATGTGGCGATCCTAAGGGAAACCTTTATATAAAAACTTCCTGAAGCAAATCATTCTAGTAAGGAAAGGAAAGGAAATCAACCGAGACTCCGAAAGTAATGGTGAGTGAAATCGGATTAGCCTAGTCCAAATTATAAATTGAAAATCTATCCATATTTATATCACTAGCTCTCGCGTCATCTTACACCTTTCATCAAAGATGAGGTGGGATGTAAGCGGGAGCTTTGTATTAAATAAAGATAACTAAAAAAGGTGAAAGTCCTGTAGATTTATAATCAAACTAAATAATAAGTACGATGAGAGAAAACTTGTCGGAATAAAGGGGAACCATCCTCTAAGGCTAAGTATTATAAATTTAGCAATAGCGAAAAGTACTGTAAAGGAAAGTTTGAAAAGAATTGTATTAACATAGTGAAATAGACTTGAATTAGTAACCCTATAAGCAGTCGAAGTTTTAATAATAAAAATGACGGCGTACCTTTTGCATAATGGGTCAGCAAGTTAATAGGAGTAGCAAGGTTAAAAGCCTTAGCGAAAGCGACTGGACTTACTAGCTTAATTAAAAAAATAATTAAGAATTTTTATTTATAATTTATTGTTCAAAACATGGCTCGCAGCTCGCTGCTCGCATCATCTCATCGTCACCTTTGGTGTAAGATGTTTGATGTAAGCCACAAAAATGAAAGTATTTTATAAATAGAAGTAAGATATTACCTTACAAAATAAGCTAATATTGCCTAGGAAATAGTGATGGATAAGTTACTTCTATTAGACCCGAAGCAAGGTGATCTTTCCAAGACCAGATTATAATGGATCGAACGGGTGAATGTTGCATAATTCTCCGAAGAGTTTTGGAAAGCGGTGAAATGCCAATCTGACCTTGTGCTAGCTGGTTTTCTACGAAACATATGTAAGTATGACATCTATACAAAATTTATGGAGGTACAGCACGGCAATTCCCAACAAATTATAGAATAAAATCTATGAGGCGTTTAGGTTGCGGGGACCTCGAAAATCTTACCAATGGAAGCGAATCTCGGAAGTACATAAATTGATGGTAGATATTCAGACTGCTCATGCTAAGTTGGGTAGTCAAGACGGAAACAGCCGAGAACACGAAATCAAGGTCCCAAATGATTATTAAGTGAAATTAAGGAAGTAACAAATTGAATGCAGCTGTAAAGTGAGCCTGGTAGTCGCTATCTTTTAATGACCGTTGTAACAACGTAGCAGCCCTTCTATAATTCTATTTAAATTAAAAATGGAATGAAGAATAAGATTGTAGCGCCGAAAATTTAACGGGTCTAAATAATCAACCGATATCGTGTTGATTAAGAATTTATTAATATTTATTCTTAATCTAGGTAGTAGAACATTCAGTAATACTGATGATAGAACAGTGTTTCATTGTTTTAAGGTAACTGAAGAGATAATGCTGACATGAGTAACGTAAAAAGAAGTTATAATACTTCTCGCCGAATACGAAAGGGTTATGAGAAAAGGTTGAACCGTCTCATGTTAATGCGGCCTCTAAGGTCCAAAACCAAAGTTTTGGCTGATGAGTAATTTACTGGAAGTCCTAAACAATATTTTATTTTATATTTTTATTATTTAAATAGCCTTACTAACTATGCTTCACATTCTTTAAATAAAAAGGGTAGCAGTATAGCAGCAAGGAAGGACCAGGAAAATAATGTATTATTTATTTTTAATTATTATTAAACTTTAATATTTAATTAATATAAATTATTCTACCGTACCCTAAACCGACACAGGTTCGTAAGTAGAGAATACTAAGGCGTAGAGCTAAAAGTTGTTAAGGAACTCGGCAAGTTCTCCTCAAAAGTTTGACGATAAGAGGAACCACTTAAAAATATTTATGGTGGTGTCACAAAATCGGAGGCCACGACTGTTTACTAAAAACACAATTCAGAGCAATGATGAAAATCATAGTATTCTGGATGAAATTTGCCCGATGCCATTAACATAAAAGAGGTAATGGGAAACTGTTACTAATTGAAAGTCTGGTTAATAGCGGTCTTAACTATGAGGATCCTAAGGTAGCAAAATCAGTTGGCCATTAAATGTGGTCTGGTATCAATAGTGTAACGATGGTCTCACTGTCTCTACAACTTGCTCAGTGAAATTGAATTATCCGTGCAGATGCGGATTGCCTCCAGGTGGACGGGAAGACCCTATGCAGCTTTACTGTAGTTAGTTATCACATCGATCTACAACAACCTTTAGTTAATAGAAAATAGGATTGACGATAGTTAGTTTAATGACTTGGAAGCCTTAAACAGGGTTGGGTCTATGTTTACCTTATAATTTATAATTAAAGGGATAGTTGACTAATTGGCAGTTTGACTGGGGCGGTCGTCTTTAATAAAGTAGCAAAGTACATCCAAATATTTATATTTTTTTTCAATAATAAATATTATTAATTTTATTCTAATTTATAGCCTTATGGCCTTAAGAAAGAATATAATAATATCCAGACAGAAAAATAATTTATTAAACAAATTTTTAATATATAAAATAATTTTTATTTCAAAAGGTATAGCTAGAAATTGAATGGAAATCAATTAACCAGTGAATGGTTATGCAGAGTGTAAAGGCGGAAAGCATGCCTAACTGAAAGACCTAGAAGTCGCACAGATACGTAAGTAGGGCTTAGTGACCCTTCGCTATATTATGGAATAGACGGGGATCAATCGATAAAAGTTACGCTAGGGATAACAGGCTGATAGCCGGCGAGAGTACACATTGTCCCGGCTGTTTGGCACCTCGATGTCGACTCATCCTATCCTCCTGGGGAAGAAGCTGGGAAGGGTTCGGCTGTTCGCCGATTAAAAGGGTACGCGAGTTGGGTTTAATACGACGTGAGTCAGTATGGTCCCTATCTTCTGGAGGGACAAATAGTAAAAGGAGGCAGACCTTCTAGTACGAAAGGATCAATAGGCTGTGTTTCTCTAGTGTACCAATTGTTGAAGTTTTTATTTTAATTTTTTAATTAGATACAAATCAGTAAGCATAGTTGGGTAGCCACAAACATAATAGATAAGCGCTGAATGTATATAAAGCAAGAATCTAACCTCTGGATACTATCGCACCATCTTCCCTTTTTTCCGCTAACGCGAAAGGAAGGTGGGGCACTTTAGTCGTCTTGCATTAGTTAATACTAGGTAAGGTAACTAAAGGTTTATAAGAAATAGATCATTTCTAAATAGGATGCAAATGAAAATACTGTGAAGTATTTAGTTTAGCATTACTAATTTATCAAATAGACTTGATGTTAATAATTGTCAATTTTTAATCACATAATTTACTTTAGGCCCAATTTTAAATATAATTTAAACTATGATTTATTTTATAAATATTTGATTGACCAGAGTCTTGAGAGTAGTAGTAGGGGGATCCAACCAAATTCATTGGTTTTTAAAAAAGTACATGGTCTGTAATATATTTAGATCATCTTATTTAGTCTTTAAGATAAATTTATATAAAATTGAAAATACTAAAAACTTAAAAGAGTATTAAGTAATACGTTAATATCATAAAAAACCTCTTATTAACTTTCATCTGGACCTAATCTTAAACCTGACTAAATAGGGTCGGGAGTTATTTAAGGAAGGAAAATCTTCAGTGCTTAACTAAGTTATAATTCTATATTTTAGAATAAAAAAGAATTTTTGTGGAGCAAACCTCGCTCACGGATGATATATCAAATATTGTCCAGTATAAATAATAATAATAATGATAATAATAATGATAATATAAAATATCCTATCATAATTTTGTTCATTTTTGTTTTTTAAAAGTTTCCTTGAGGCGATCAGAGATCATCATTGTATAATATGGAAATATATCGCGTAGCGGTCGCGTCATCTTACACCTTTCATCAAAGATGAGGTGGGATGTAGCGGGAGTGGGGATAAATTATATAAATACCTTGAACAAGATAAATATTTATTACTCGCGCGTAGCGACATATTTTAAGATTTATTAATTTAATGAGTTATTAATAAAATCATTAAGTTTTGCACAATCACCTACCGTGATAACATAGCTAGTTTTTTCACTAACAATTGGCGCCTTTCATCTTTGATGAGGCGAGAGTATCATCAACGAATACTTCAACTAATACTAAATCATCACCTTTTCTAATTGCTATGATTTTTTGTATTAATACTTCTTCTTCTCACCTTCCGGTGCTTGATACTAAATAAAGATGGAAAGTGAACCACTTTGTTATATTAGGTTCTGATAAGGGAATTGTGAAAATATAATCTCTAACTATTGAAATAATTAATGTTTTATCAACATTATTAAATGTATATGGAGATTTCATATTTTATTTGAGATGAATAAAAATAGGGGTAATTTATTTAATCGATGTTATTTCATCGTAATTATATGGTTTAGTTGAATAGAAAATTTCTTTACCTCCTTCTTTAATATATAAAGGAGATCTTTTGTTTGAAGTTACTTTAAGTGTGTAGACTATATCAGATATTGTGATTTCACCTTCTCTAACTTTTTTAAACCATTTTTCTGCTCTGCGAGCCTTGGTTAATTTCTTTAGTTGAATCTTTGATTAATAATTCTTCTAAAGTATCTAGAGTAAATTCATTTGCCACTTCTTCTGTTACACCTTTAACTTTAATAATTTCATTGCCTTCTATATCTTCTAAACCATAAACTTTTGGAGCTAAGAATACTGCTCTATTAATTATATGTTCAAGTTTGAATTGTCCTAATTCTTTACCTACTAAATGAGATGGTAATGGTTTATCAGTTACTCCACTATCTGTATCAGAATAATATAAATTGAAATCAGGATTGTTTTTTAAACAAGACATATGAACTCTAGCCCCACCTGTAACAGCAGAAGCTATTGCAATGTTAATATCTTGTCCATGATACATATCTTCTTCCTTATCATATTTAACCGCTATAAATGAATCTCTAATTATTAAATAGAATATTTTATCAATATTCACATAATCTTGAATTGATTCACCATATAATTTTATATCTTCATGGAGATCTTTGTATCCACAATCAGTTGAGGTATCATACATAACAATTTTTGTTGATTCAAGTTTCATACCAAATTTACCGTATAATGAATTCATTAATAATTTAGCAATCAAATTCATTGCATCTGTTTTATCATATTGTTGTCTTAAATTATACATTTTTAATACATATTCTTTAAAGATATTACCTTTATCAAATTGATATCCATTAAGGATTTCAAGCACCGGAGGTGAGGATATCCATACTTTACCACATTATCCATTTCTGTAGAAAAGATCCAACCATCCCAAGTTCCTAGACCTGCAATAGTTCTAGTTCCTTGATCAGTTTTAATTCTTCTTTGCAATAGCGGAAGCTCCAAATCATTAGGACTAGTAATTTTACAATAAAAGAATCCAAATGCATTAGGTTCAATCTTTCTAATATCACCTTCAAATGCTACTGGTTTACCAATTGGCATATCAAAGTAAGCCATTACATAAGGATATAATGAATTTACATCATAATAGAATAGTTTTATGAAGAAACCTTTAACAGTTCTTATATAATGATCTACTTTATTAATATTTGATTCATTTACTCTGTTACTTGGAATATAAACATCCACCGCACCTCCAGTATATCCTTGTCTAATATTGAATTCTGCTTTACCAATTAATTGATAAATCATATCTTTAGGCATATAATGTGTTTTATAGATTCTCATAGCTAAAGCAGGTAATGTTAAAACGGAATGTATATTAACTTTAAATTCATTGAAGATTAATTCATTAAATTTGATTAATATTTCATGTAACGTTTGGCAATCTAATTTACAATATTTAATTGCTTCTTGTTTAAAGTTCCATATTTTACCTTTATAGTTAGCTTCGATTAATCCATAATCACTTAATGATAGACCTGTCCAATATTCAAATTTAGGTAGTATTCCAGTATAGAAAATATTAGCTAATTTAAATGGAAAATATCCTTTTGGAACTATAATATTAAATGCTTTACATAATTTTCTTAATGCTAAAGGGAGTAATAAGTATGAATCTTATTTCATTTAAATTAAAAGGAAAATAACCTTTCGGTACATCAATATTAAATGCTTTACATAAATTTCTCAAAGAGTGAGGTAATAATAAGAAAGAATCTTTAAAAATAATAGTTTTATTATCTTCTTTAATAGTTAATTTAATTGATATTAATTTACCATTATGTATGATAGGTTCAACTTTACCAAATTTAAATAAATGTTTTAACATTAATACTCCATCAAATGTACTTAAATTATGAGCATAAATATATGTTTTAGAACCTTTATCAAGTATGGATAATAATTTAGTAATGAATTCACTAAATAATATATTTTGATCATTATTATATGAATTTATATAGTGTCTACCATCATATGCATTGATTAAATAAGGTGTAACTTTTTTATTTTGAGTTACAGTTTCTATATCTAAAGTAAAAAATTTAGTAGATATTGCAGATTCTTTTTGTAATTTTAAAAATGGTTTAGAATGTATTTCTTTTTTTCTTAAAATTACGAAGTAATATAATCTGTACCGTTATAAGCACAAATTAAGTAAGGAATTAATTTATTATTACTTGTAATGGTTTCGATATCCATGGTAAGAAAGTCATTTGTAATATGAGATTCTACTTTTAAATTTTTAAATGGTTTAGCTGGTAACATTTGTTTCCTTAATACAATTTCTCCATCCATAAAATAGATTGTAGATTTTTTAATTTCTCTCATGAATATATCAGACCCTAACTCACTTAATTTTGTATCATTCCAATTTAAATCGATGGCACCTAATATTTTAACATTATTTGTTAATCCATACACCACCAGCCTGCTTACATCTTACACCTTTCATCTTACATCTTACATCAAAGATGACGATGACGATGAGGTAAGATGTAAGGTAGGTTGTTAGTGCTCTGCTCTCACCTCCGGTGCCGCTTACAACCCACCTCATCAAAGATGAAAGGTGTAAGATGACGCTGCTAAAGCAGAGCCGTGAGATGAAAGAAAAAGGGTTAAGTTTACAGATGGTTCTGTAGTAGACCTGCAAAGTCTATCAAATTAGGGTTCAATTCCCTCTTAACTCTGACACCTCCCATCTAACATCTCACCTCATCCTCATCGTCATCTTTGATGTAAGATGTAAGATGAAAGGTGTAAGATGAGGATGAGGTGAGAGCTGTGAGGCCTTCCCTTATATTATTTTTTGTTTCTTAAACTTCATTCTTTTTTTAATAGTAAATAATTGATATAATTAATCTGATATATTTAAATAAAAAATATCTTAAAAGAAGCGATTAGTAATAAAAATTATTTTTATTATTATAGGGAAAAATTCAAAATTAAACCCAATTTTTTATATTTAATTTATTTAAAAATTATAATCTAAATAATAATTATATAAATAAAAATAAGTAATATTTTTCTTGCCACACCTTATACTACTCAATTACTTATAGGAATATCAAATAGTTAAGGCTGGAGCTTATTTAATTAATGTTGATAAAATCTAAGGCTAAAGTATAGTAGGCCTGGCTCAACAAATAATATTTTTATAAGAAATAGTGGCTTCTCAGCTCTAGCAAAAAGCACCGGATCTAGGTTTGCTAAGGGAGTGCAACTATTCTACAACCTATCCTTTTTTATTTAAATTACAGCAGCTGATACTTAATGAAAGCTAGAAAGGCGGAAGCACAGATACAAGCATAATTATGCAAAGCTAGGGATAAAAAAGCCTATAATTTAATGGTAGAATAATTTCTTGATGAGGAATCTGTAGAAGTTCAAATCTTCTTGGGCTTATAATTAATAAAAAATTAAAATATAAATATTATAAATATAATATAATAAATAGATTAGTTATAGTGTATTACAAAATAATAATTAAAATATTGGCTTAGCTCCGCACCACTACCACCGGCTACCTCCCATCTCACCTCATCCCACCGTCACCTCATCAAAGATGAAAGGTGTAAGGTGTAAGATGAAGTGCTTTAACAGAACAGGACAGATAGCAAGCAAGGCCAATATAAAATATTAACATAGAAGTTAACTAATAATTTAACTTTAGGCCTGATCTCCTCGCCGCAGCTGCTTCATCTTTCACCTTTCATCAAAGATGAGGTGGGATGTAAGCAAGGCACACCGGCCAAATAAATAAATATTAATTTTATTTCAATTTTCATTAATAAAAATTTAATATAAAAATATAATTATAGAAAAATTTAATGTTCTTTACTTTACCTGTCTATAAATAAAGGGCAAAACTCAAAATAAATTATTCATTATTTAATTTTAATATTTAAAATAGTAATGTTAAATTTATAATTAATGGCTTAAAAAATGAGATTATTAAAATCACATGTTTTACTTAGATTATTTAATTCTTATTTAATTGATTCACCAGAACCAGCTAATATATCTTATTTATGGAACTTTGGTTCTTTATTAGGAGCTTGTTTAATAATACAAATTTTAACAGGAAGTTTTTTAGCAATGCATTATCAACCTCATGTAGATTTTGCGTTTTCATCAGTAGAACACATAATGAGAGATGTTAATGCAGGTTATATCATTAGATATTGCCATGCTAATGTAGCTTCATTCTTCTTTATTTTTGTATATGCACATATTGGAAGAGGATTATATTATGGATCTTATAAATCACCTAGAGTGTTATTATGGTCAATAGGAGTAATAATATTAATTTTAATGATGGCTATAGCATTCTTAGGATATGTTTTACCTTATGGACAAATGAGTTTATGGGGAGCTACTGTAATTACTAATTTATTAAGTGCTATTCCTGTATTTGGTCAAGATTTAGTAGAATTAATTTGGGGAGGATTTAGTGTAAGTAATGCTACATTAAATAGATTCTTCTCTTTACATTTTTTATTACCTTTCTTATTAGCTGCTTTAGCTGTAGCTCACTTAATTGCTTTACATATTCATGGTTCAAATAATCCTAATGGAATAACATCTAATACAGATAGATTAGCTTTCCATCCTTATTTTATTTTTAAAGATTTAGTAACTATTTTCTTATTCTTATTAGTATTATCTATTTTAGTTTTCTATTATCCTAACTTATTAGGACACAGTGATAATTATATTCCTGCTAATCCAATGCAAACTCCTCCTTCAATTGTACCTGAATGGTATTTATTACCTTATTATGCTATATTAAGATCTATTCCTAATAAATTATTAGGAGTTTTAGCTATGTTTGGTTCATTATTAATTTTATTAATATTACCTTTAACTGATGTATCTAGAATTAGAGGAATGGCTTTCAGACCAGCTATGAAATTCTTCTTCTGGGCCTTCGTTGTTAACTTCTTTATACTAATGTGGATTGGAAGCCAACACCCTAACACACCATATGTTGAGATAGGTCAAGTGGCCACTGTATTCTACTTTGCTTGGTTTATTATAATCGTTCCAATGGTAGGTTTAATAGAAAATACTTTAATGGATCTTGCTACTGATTCAGATTAAATAGAAAATGAATTTTTTTCCTGTTAGATTAAAGCAAAGAAGAAATAGAATATGAATTAATACACCCACCTCACCTCATCTTACATCTTACATCTTTGATGACGATGACGATGGTAAGGTGACCGGTGTAGCAACTGCTAATTTATAAAAGCTTAAAATTTTACCCCACTCTCAGCCTATTCTGAATAAAGATCTAATTACAAAATAAAAAATAAATATCCTAAAATAACCAAATATTATTTATAAAATATCCTAAAAGAGAAGCCCAGATCTAGTAGATGCATATAAAAAATATTATGATATTGTTTAAGCAGAAATTCTTTCAGATTATTTTCTAGAACCATCAAATTATATTATAGAAATTATAACAGGTTATAATACAAATACAATTACTGGTCGTCTCATTGAAATATTTTAATTTTTTTAATTAATAATACTAATATCTTAAGTATTGACCCAGTAATGTATATATTACAAGAAATGATACGGAACCATTTTGGTCTTTAATGATTATTAATTTAATAATAAATTAATTTATAAGAAATAAGTCAAAAATTATGAGCTGAAATAGTTTAATCGGTTAAAACATACCATTCATGACGGTATAACAAAGGTTCGATTCCTTTTTTCGGCTAATAACTTAATATTTTTCTATGGCTCTGCTAGGTAAAATTACCCCTTATATTTTTTATTTTTTGATTCTATTTTTAGAATTTATTATTTAAAAGTAATAGTAAAATTAATGTTATTAATTTAATTTAGATAAATATAAAAATATTTCTATTCTAATTTCCCAGCATTTAAAGCTTTTTTTAATTTAAATTAGGTCATTAATGATTACCTAAAATATAAATATAAAAAAAATTAATAAATAATAATTTAGCTTAGGATTGGGTAAAAAATAAAGCCCTCACTACCTATCCTTTACTTTAGGTAATAGGAGGAACACTCAATTACTAAGCAGAAATAGTTAAGCAAGAGCATAAGCAAGTGCAAACTAGTAAATTTAATATTTTATAAAATCAAAATAATTATTCTTAGTTCAATGGTTAGAACTGCATTCTTCTAAAGTGTTAATTTTGGTTCGAATCCAAAAGAGGATAACTTAAATTATATATATTTAACCAGACAAAAAATATAAAATATACAAAAAATAGTTATAGTGTATTACAAAATAATAATTATTTTAATAAATAAAATAAGTCAGCCCTCTACCTCCGGCTACCTCCTTGCATAATTACACTATTATACTTTTTTAATTTATTACTTGACTCACACACCTCACATCTTACATCTTACACCTTACACCTTTCATCAAAGATGAGGTGACGGTGAGATGACGTTGATGTGGCGAGCGTTAAATTACATACAGAATGATTGCAGTGCTTACCTACCTATAATTAAGCATATAATAGTTAATACTTTTTATTTATAAAGGACATAAGTCCTTCGGACTATACATAATCTATTTAGATTAGTTAAAATAAATGCTAAAGTAAGAGGGCAACAAAATAAATATTTGATAACTTAAAATCTTCATTGAAAGCTATAAAATATTAATAAATACTCATTCATTTTTAATTAAATAAAATAATTAATTATTTAATTATAATTATGAATAAATAATCATACCAATGATAAATAATAAATTAATATCTAATATATTAGATATATTAATAAATTTAATGGATGTATTAATAATATTATTACCTGTATTATTATCTGTAGCTTTCATGACAATAATAGAAAGAAAACAATTAGCTGCTATGCAAAGAAGAGTTGGACCAAATACTGTAGGTTATTATGGAGTTTTACAACCTTTTAGTGATGCTTTAAAATTAATTCTTAAAGAAACAGTTATACCTTCTCATTCTAATAAAGTTTTATTTTATTTAGCTCCAGTATCAGCATTAATTTTTAGTTTATTAGGTTGGGGAATAATTCCTTTTGGAGAAGGATTAACAATTTCAGATTTTTCATTAGGAGTTTTATATAGTTTAGCTTTATCATCTTTAGGAGTATATGGTATATTATTTGCAGGATGGAGTGCTAATTCTAAATATGCTTTTTTAGGTTCTTTAAGATCTACAGCAGCTATGATAAGTTATGAATTAATATTAAGTTCTGCAGTATTAATAATTATATTATTAACAGGATCATTTAATTTTACAACAATTATAGAAAGTCAACAAGCAGTATGGTTTATTTTACCTTTATTACCTGTATTTATTTTCTATTTCATTTCTATCTTAGCGGAAACTTCTAGAACTCCTTTCGATCTTCAAGAAGCGGAATCAGAATTAGTAGCTGGTTTCTTCACAGAACATTCAAGTGTACCATTCGTATTTTTCTTCTTAGCTGAATATTGTTCTATAATATTATTTAGTACTATCACAGCTATTTTCTTCTTAGGTGGTTATAATTTCCCAGAATTATTTGTAAATGATTCTTATATTAATATAACATCTATAGTATTAGGTCTTAAAACATGTATATTCTGTTTTATGTTTGTTTGGTTCAGAGCTACTTTACCTAGATTAAGATATGATGCTTTAATTGAATTATGTTGGTTAAATTTATTACCTGTAGCTGTGGCATTTATTATATTAGTACCTAGTATTTTAGTAGCCTTTGATATTTCACCTTACTAATTTATTAAAACAAAATAATATTAAG